>JAAUXT010036640.1_pt1 | contig 86255 bp, 78 predicted proteins | sample 7278171 | NCBI WGS metagenome assembly JAAUXT01 (sample SAMN14350112, study PRJNA611818) | marine sediment metagenome | isolation source: surface marine sediment (1.8m) | place: French Polynesia: Moorea | collected 2018-08
TCCCGCCGCGTCCCGGGCGTCGCGCGCGGCCGCGGCCGGCCCCGCGGGGCGGCCCGGGGCGGGGGCCCCAGCGAGTGAGGGGCGGGGGCGGACCACGATTCCAAAATTGGGTTGCCTCCTCTTGTCAACAATTTTTTTTCAAGTTTGTGTCTCTTCTTCTGTCAATCTTGGAATCAACGAGTGCCTGCGTTGTGAGGTCTCCAAAGTTTGTTGTCGAGTTCCGAGACGAATATCCAAACGAAGATGATGGCATATCTCTGCAGCCATCAAACTCTGATGTCTCGGTGTCAACGTGTCTCCCTGTTTGTTGTTCTGCAGGGCCTCTGGGCAACAGGCAATTTATCGTTACACAAAATGAAATATTGGATGAAAGAACAATGTAAAGCGCTAGTTTTATTCAAAAATATTCCGCCTCTCTTCAGATGAAAACACATCAAGGCTTTGAGTCCCACAAAGGGTATTTAGTTCATTTCGACCCGACTCGGCAGCAGTAGCCTCTGGTCAGTTTGAGGTGCGCGGGTTATCGGTGCTCCGATCTCTGCCTGTCCCACACAGGTGACGAACACCCTGTCTCCCTTTGTTACCTGTGCAGATCAAAGAGATGTCCCGCCAGGTGAAACAGTACAACGTGCAGCAGCGTCGCATTTGAAGACGTATTGTGTTCAACGCTAATTCCTTCAAAAAATTAATATCACGAGGTGAAGGAACACGAGCTGAATTTTGCGGCCTTTTTCTGTCAACAGAGAACGTGAATTGTCCGTTGCAATCTTGTTGGTCCCCAGGTGTCCTGGAGCAAAAGTTTAGGTTTTGTCCAGGCCAAAGTTCATGAGCATCAACAGGACAAAGCGTCCACATACAAGCAAAGATCTTTTCCCACTCAGGATTTGGAACGTCATGAACTACCTCCATGGTGCTGAAGCGACTCAATGGGAAAACGGATGTTCTTTTCCCCAACGCTAACGTCACGTGTAGAAAGGTGTAGTGGTCCAGGTAAGAAGGATAAATGTGAATTTCGTGTTCTGTGAACGACGGAAAACATTCAATTTGTATGCAGATGTCTTGTTACTCGAAAGTTCAAGTCCGTGCGACTTCACCAACGACCCAACACAGGCTTTACACAGTTCTCTCACTGTCCCGTCTCACCAACACACAAGCCTCAGCCTCAGCCTCCCCTCAATCCCCTCCCGATCACACAGGTGTCCTCAAGTGGCTGCAGGCTTCTCCGCGGCGACAGATTCGAGCCGTCAGATCAGGTTAACCCGATCAAAGGTGCCGGAGCCCGCTCCCTCATTGGGACTCAGCCCATTCCGAGCCCCACATATCAACGAACAGACAGGTCTTTCCCTCAAAACACCCTTTTTGGCATCCAATTCATCACGTTGTTTCCAAAAGGACATTGAAGTGGCCATCACACCGAGACACACCTGCACACGTTTACAGTTCCAAGAAGTGAAAGTATTTGAATACTTCTGAGTGTAATGTTTCTCATATCACGCACAGGCAAAGGGCATCACTTTTAATTCCGCACGCTAATCTTTGATGAAGGGTTTGATTTCTGAGCGATTTAATCGATTGAATTTAAATTAAAGATGATGCGCGGAGATTTGATGCGCTTTCTGCTCCAGGCTTCACAGGTTGTCAAGACAATCTTCTAATCGTCCATTATGGGTTTAGAAGTGGCTGCGCTTCAGGGCAGAACCTGGACCAACTCAGACACCTTCGTTCGCTCAGTTTGAGGAAAAAGAATTCCCTTTGTGTCTCCAATTTGCTGCTCATCTTTTCGCACTCAGCAAGAGAGGATAGATTATCCCAACCTGTGTTCGCCAACCGGAGAGGATTTCAATTTTGATTTCAGAGTGCATGCACTGTTTGAACAACCTTTCTCCACTCTGGATTCATCTGATATGGCCAGTTCGACTGGCGCGACGTCTGCACGTGAGACGCCCTGGTGCCTGGATCAAAACAGTGGCGTCACATGACCTGCCAGTTCCACCTCCAGCTGAGTACTCACGGTGAAACCCACAATGCCTCCGCGTCGCGTCCCAGGTTTAGTTTCACACTGGATGCCAAAACCGCTCAGCCCTTGTGCACTGCGTCCCTGGGCAAGTCAACGGTGCTGAATAGCAGGCAACCGCGCCACTTGAACAGAGACGCAGCGCAGGGCGCATCCAGTGCGAACTTGGTGACAGTTCCTGATACCCTGGCAAAACGTTTCCCTTTCATGACCACGCATCCCACTGACTGACGGGTCCCCATCCTCTTTATCCATCCAAATGAGCTCAACGCCGCACAAATTATGTAAACCAACACCGGAGTTGTGTGCAGCAACTTTTAACTGCATTAGAATTTAACGTCACAAGGTTCAGGACCCGTCTTTCCCGCAGAGGCACAAAGGACTTGTTTCACACCGGACACGTCATGCGCCACGTCCCTGCACAAGTCAACAGGCGCTGCGACATCACCTGCGACGGAGCGCCCATTGGATTCCACAGGAACACGGAGCGTTACGCATCCACGTGCACCAGACCCGTCCTCCCCACTGAGAGGCTTTGGATCAAGTTGCGCACTTTGTAACAGCAACTCCCCATTGAGGGTCGGAAAACGTCGTCACATATTAATACGTGTCGAATTAACCTGTCAACACAGGGCTGCGGTGCCCGGCAGGGGGTGGGTGGGAAGGGTGACACAAAGCGCCCTGCTCAGTGCCATGTTGCGAAAAGTTCTTGTTGGTGGCACAAGCTGGTGGTTCCAAGCTTTGGCCGTGTGGTGTCCAAAAAGTCCTTCCCCGTCAAAAGACACTTTGATCATTCTGGCCATCTTTTGCAAAGTGAACCTCAAATCTTGTTTGCATAGTTTGCTGTTGTTTGGTGGTTCTGCTTGGACAGAAGATTTACAATCGTTTTCAAATTTCTCTCCACAACCACTCGTTTGTCGCTCCTTTTTTCCTCGCTCTCCCTTCGAGTCTGTGATGTTGGAGACGATACGACTCGCGATAAGGCTACAGGAGGGGAGCGTGATTCACGGTGAAGCCAACGTCGTTGAAAATGACTATCTCTGTGACAATAAGTCAGGGATTCTTCTGGAAATTATGCGTCAATGTCGTGACGCTTGTTTTTCGCTTGAACTCTCTTCGACTTTGAACAATGGCTGCTCTGTCAGAAACTTTCTTTGCGCAACAAGCACTTTCAACTTTGGCCATGCGAATCCTGTGCATAGCTCTTCCTGAAATAGCAAATGGGCGACCAAGCGTCCAATGACTTGCACCCAACACAAAAAATATCCCACCCGAAACAAGACTCAAAGCACCGGACTCACCGTTGACGACGAACTTCCACGTGGTCGGGGTCCCGTCGCCGACGTCGTTGGTCGGGCGGCAGATGTACTCGTCGTTGTCGCGCAGCTCGGCCCGACCGAACACGAGGTCGGGACCCTCGCCCAGCACGGCGCTGGATCCGACCCGCGTCCACACGACACGCACCGCAGGGACACCTGGGAGAGAGACGGGGAGGGAGAGGTGAGAGAGCTGCAGCTGTGTCGAGGAGTCGGGCGGAACGCCATGTTAGGAGGAGGGCAGTGCTGGGCCACGGGAGAGTTATGAATACCTGAAGAACTGCAAGACTGTTCAAGCAGGTCTGGCCTTGTGCAGCACAAGGGCACTTATGAGAGAGAGAGAGAGAGAGAGAGAGAGAGAGAGAGAGAGAGAGAGAGAGAGAGAGAGAGGATGTGGAGGAGGGAACTGCAACCCTCAATTTTGAGATTCAAGACGCAAGCGTAGAGATTGGCGGTAGTGAACAACTTGACCATGTTTCTTGCTGAGAGCCTTGGTGAGTGAATGGACATTGTTGTGATCTGTCAGATTTCAGCTGTTCAGAACACAGGTCACCGAAGGTGTCCAGGTTCCATCGACGACAGAAAAGTTTCGTACCTGGATCGGAGACGGCGCAGGTGAGGACGGCGCGGTCGCCCCTGATGGCGTAGGGAGGTCCGGTGATGTTGGCGCGTCCGGGCCGGTCTGCAATCAGAGAAGAAGCTGGCGTGAAGACCAAGGTTAAAAGATACGCACGCACACACACACGCACACACAGAGACACACACACACACACTTGACCCACAATTCAGGCGTGCTTTGTGTCAACGTCATCATTCGCTCCACCTGACTGATTGGCAACGCGAATTGGATCTCCACGCAGTTGTCGACACTTGGGCTGACGCCGGAAACAGAATTGGTTTCGCGCCGCCGATCCTCGCGAGGCGTCGACGGCTCAACCGACGCGCGACGCGACGCTCATTGATTGGAACTTTTAGTCTTGATGTCGGTCACGTGACTTCTCTGATGCCTCATCCGATGGACTGAATGATTTCCACCAACAAAGATCGTGTTTCTCAGGAAGATCTGGGTGTATGTCCAAAGACTGCAAAACCAAGCCCCACACAAAACTCTGAACTCCCTCAACCAAGCACCTTGACTCTGCTTCATTGCGCCGACTCGACGCATCGAGTCGGGACTTCATTACATGCGCGCAGGCACCCGCTCCTTTCCGCCGCGTCGCGCCCCGCCGCCCACGTCGATATGTTTCCGAAGCGGCGGGTCCAGCGGGCGGGGCAAGGTGACCAGATCCCACCGCCCTGCCCAAACCCCAAAATTGCGCACTGTCCTTTGTGCTTGACAAAGGTTGTGACTACACACCACTCTTCTCTGCACGTTGTTCCTCATCAGAGGTTCCTGGATCCCCTTCACTGACTGGGCACTGGATCCGCCGATTGATCCAGCTTCATCGCGCGGCGCTAATAGCGATTTAATCCTATTAACAGTTGAGGGGTCGACCCGGTGTGAACCAATACAGGTGGAGCGCGAGAGAAAAGCGAGGTGGCTGCATCAAAGAGACACTAACAAATGGGAATTGAAGTGTGTTGAACGAATTTTGCTCGAAATTGTTGTAGAGTCTACGCGTGAAAACAGCAAGAGCACACACCGCTGTAACCGAGAGAGAGAGAGAGAGAGAGAGAGAGAGAGAGAGAGAGAGACAGACAGACAGACAGACAGACAGACAGACAGACAGACAGACAGACAGACAGACAGACAGATGGGGGATGAAAGACAGAGAGACAGAGAGAGAGAGCATGAGACAAAGACACGGAAGGTGCGAGAAGAGCTGAAGAGAAAGAGAGAACTGAAAGAGGGACAGAGAAACAGAGACAGAGAAGGAAAGAAAGAAAGAATCAAAGGAACAGCTTGGCCCCCAGAACTGTCTGCGAACCGAGAGAGCAACACAGAATTGAAACTCCCGTATTGCGTATCTTCCAGAACTGGACAGATCAAGAGACGCGACACCTTCCCTGTTCGCTGCTGCTGCAGCGGGTTGTCTCTATTGAATCTGACAGTATAAAATCCCCGCTGCAGGTCGATCGATCCCCGACCTCACCCAGCAGACCGTGCACGTCCACAGAGACGTATGTCGCGTATGTAATTGTCTGAGCGAATCCATACTGCACAGTGCAAACACTGCGATAGCTGCACGGCTTCCCAACTCCGTACCACTCGTAAGGGCAGAGACGTGATTGGAACTCAGTGATTCTGTGATTTTGTGAAAATGTCAGGTGGTTTGCTGACAGATCTACGAGTGAGCAACAAAAGATTGGAAGCAAAAATTATTTTCTGTCATGACCAAGTGTGCGTGGATCAGGTGCACCAAGACGCAGAGGTCCAGGAGTCTGGTCCAGACCAGCATCCTCGGATCGACTTGCAGGACAGAACGTTTTGTCAGTGTCTGTGCATGGATGCTCATTGCAAGGTACTTTTCATTTCTCACTGTGTATGTATGTAATGCAGAAATCTATAGCGATGTTCCGGGGTCCTGGCTACGAATAGACTGTTTGTGTAGCTGTGTGCGAGGACCTGCCGCAAATCTGCTCGGCTAGGAGTCGATTGATGGGAAATTTCCACGTCATATGAAAAGTGCAAACACGGAAAACTTTGAGAGGTGTGGCCAGACAATGAGTCTTGGTCTACGTGTGGTTTGGGATGAAAATAGTGAATTGTGGTGGCGACATAGACCATGCCCTCATTGACAGGACACAAAGCCGCAATCGTGCAACATCGTCTTCCTGCAGTGTCGCTCGTACTAACTACCGGGCAGCTGTTGAAATCCCCCTGCAGCAACATTCTACGATCAACTCAGTGGTGATCAAAATATCAATGAGATTTGAGGCTGTGACTCGAAATCCAGACGTACAGCTCTCGTGTCCAGTTCACACTGCGTTCTGCTGTTGAGTCGGCGACCGTGGCACCCACTTCAGTACACAATACGTAGATCTCCATATCGACGTATACGTGCGTGACACGTCGAGGTGCGTGTCTTTGTGCATTTCCCGTCCCGGGTTGACCTGTGTGTGCACCACGTAGCCTGCAACAGGACCTGCGCGCTCAACAGAAAACTGCCCCATTACCCCCGACCCCATTAGAAGCCCAACGCGAGTCTCTCACGCGACGCGACGCGACGACACGCCAAGTGACCACTTCCTGTCGTAAAGACTTGGATCCCGTCAAAACCCCGTCAAAACACGACAGGCTCCAAACAAACGCACAAGCACCCAGGGGTTCTTCACTGGATTTGCACAGATTTGTGTTTCTATGATCTGGATTCCTTGGGTTTTATGTTTCTCAAGCACAAACTGACCACATCAACTGGCCCAGGCAGAGCAGGCGACTGTAAGTTTCCACAATAACACAAGTTCCTGCAATGTTTCTCTCGTGGCCAGAGTTTGTTCAGATTTATCCTCAGTGTGCTCGAAATCAGGATTCTCGTCTGCAGAATCTGCCCGGATCTTGCAGTACCACACACGTTCTTTTTCATCTGACCCCTGTGATCGACGTAACATTTTGATAAGTCACAAATAATCAGCAATCACAAAATTACATTGGGATAATTCCTGTGAGCTGCACCTGGATCTGACGGATGTTTCTACGGATTTATCTCCCTGACATTTTCTCTGCGCGGAGACGCAGACAGATGGTCTGTGTTTGCGCATTCCCCCCGAAGTCAGTTCTCACTGGATACGTCGTCAGCCACGCGCTGCTTCGCGAAGTTTCTTGGAAGCTCGCTCCCGAATCCCAAAAATCCTGCTGTTGAAATCTCGAATTGACAAAATATTTTTGAGAACAACCTGTGCATTCCAAGAGATTTTTGTTGTTCCTGATGAACTCTGATATTCAGACGGCAGACTTTCACAAATCTTTTTGGTCCAAGAACTTGTAAGCGCTTGCGTCAACCAAGCTAAAGGCTGCCAAGCAGAACCGAGAACTGGACGACTGAAGTCCGTCTCTCGCTCAGTGCAAAATCAAGTCAGGTCACAACTTCGACTGCACTGAGAAAGCGCGTGACGTATCCAGTGTGACGCAGAAGTCCCTGCCCCGCGAGACGACATCATCAAGCTGCCCCCTCACCTCCCATGGAAAAGTCAACACCCGTTGTTTTGACTTTCCACAATACAGCAATTTCTTTAACGCACCAAAAATGTCTTCCTGATCTCACAAAGAAAGAACTATGTCGCAGCCTCCTCTCTGTCGCCAATTATCTGATATCTCTCCACATAAAATAAACTTTTTTCAGGTGTGGCACTGGGTTAGAGCGTGTGGGGAATTCACAAATCGCGCGCCTCCGCTGCTTGATAAACGAGTCTTTGTTGTTGCAGCACGCGCGAAGTTCTTCCTGACATTTTATCAATTTTAATTCTCGTAAATTCCCACTTTTTTCGAGGCCACATGCCGTCTTTCTGAGCGCCAGATGGACTGAAGGTATTTCAGAATTGCAAACGGTTTCCGCCCGAAAAGATGTCCATCATTTCAGAATGATTTCTATGAACGTTCCGTGTTGGAATTTCACACAATTTTGCCGCGGATCGTGGATCAGTTTGGTGCACCGGTCGACCCTCCCCCCGCCCCCTGACACCATCACCAACCGACCCTACCGTTCAAACAAAGACACAATTTCAACAAACAGATTTCCCCAAAGTCACAAATCTTTGAAAACTCGGCCCCTGCACCTTGGATCCACCCCGAACGAGACAACGGGACAGATGAAGACCAGATAAGAACAGCACATGACAATGGAAGACGACTTCAATGAAACCCTACTCTGCAAAGGCACATTCAGAAACACAGACACGGGGACTTCAGAAGAGCAGAGATCACACAAACAGTCTCGAGCTCACCACCGCAGAGTCAATCTTCACAACTTTTTGTCAAGGCCATAAAAATATGGACGGCGTGGCGTTTAAGACTTCGCCGTGACATAATGCTTTCAACGTGGACTCATATATCTTGCTTACATTTCCTCCGTTTGACTCTGATTCCATTTAAATTTTCATAAAGGCTTCATGGCCCCGCGAGCAGAGCGCGCGTGTGCGTGGAGTGGGAGAGAGCGCAGACTGCAGTGTTTGCCCTCGCGTAGGAAACGTTTTGTGTGCAACAAACACACGCTGGAAGGAAAGGGGGAAGACTGCGAAAAACGTTGGAAAATTCACAAGGCAAGCCATTTCAGATGCAGTGAATTGCCTCCACCTTTCACGTTGACCTGTCACGTCCCCTGGCCCCGCATTCAACTAGCTCACTCGCCATGACATCACCACGAACCTGGTCAGCCAAACAACAACCGAGACGCGTGTTTCTTGCAGGGAGGTCGCCAAATGGACATGTCACCCACGTCTCGCTCTGGAGCGCGTCGAGGCGATGTTCACTTTGGATGCGCCTTACTCTGCGTCCGTAACCAAGTCGATGGGAGCCGCACCATCGCTTGCGACGCAGCGTCCAGTATTTTGCACAGGGACAAGACAAGACGCATCGATCGGCCAAGTGCTTCACGTACTGAAGCCTGTATCACACGTTTGAAACACCGGATTCACACTGGATGCGTCTACCGTTCCAAACAGCCAAAAGCGCTGACAGGGAACCACGCAACCAAAACGCTCATTGAGGCAAGAAAAGACGCTGTCAACGTGAGAACGACGCGCCAAAGACGTGCATTGCCAGAAACTATGCACACAACAAACGCCTGTCATTTCTGAGAGGGTCTGGTCTGGACGGCGCTCGTGTCACGCAGGTTTCACTTTTGGCAGGTTCCTTTGGTCAATGTTTGTGATTTCTCCCTTTCCAAATTCCCACTGTCATGCAAGGCAAAAATTACAGTGCACTGTCAAAAACTTCGCTCTGATTCGCTTGTCTGTCCTTTGTCACTTTGCTCCAAGCCTGACACATGCAAGTGCGACAAACTCTCAGGGCCCTTGGGGTTCATGTGGCCACAAACAGAAAAGTGTTTTTGAGACGCTCGAAAACTGCTGGATTCGCACTGAGCTCAGGAGTAGGATTTATGACAGCGCAGGGAACTGTTTTTGTTTGCAGTCCTGCACGCGAAAAGTTAATCTTCCAAACAGTTGCTTCAGCTTTTGAAGAAGAACTGCTCCCACTTCAATTGGTCCCAATCAAGTGCACTTTGGATTTGCGACGAGAATCGCATAGCAACAGAGGAACGGCCCAGACGCATCGTTCGTGCGCTGACCAAACAAAGCACACGAAGAACACTTCCACAAGTTTTGCCACACAGTTCAGTCGGCAAATGGACGTACACACCACTGATCCACGCACAGACACAGCACACACTTCCACACACAAGAGAACCAAACTTCCTACTCACACTGGACGATGACCTCCATGCCCTTGGCGCCCTGTCTCACTTCCGGGTCGCGTCCCGACGGCGTCAGCTGGTTCCGCGCATGACACGTGTAGTTTCCGGTCTGCGTGCGCGCGATGGACGGCGTCACGTAGTGCGCGCCCTGAAACAAGACGTCACGATCTAGATAGTCTGAGCGCCACACGTGCCAAAATGCCAACGAGCACCTGATGGCGTTGACGAGTTGATCTCACCTCATCCGGGGCCTTCAGTGTCGCCCTCATCATCTTCAGATCAAAATGGAACTTGTCGAGGCCTTCCCCACACGCCAATTTCTCCTGCCTCCCCCGCCCACACAAACAACGGTACGTACCAACCAATAATGTTTTGCACGAACAAAGTGCGATCTCGGACATTCGGTCTACGGCCCACTGACAGTTGGACATGGATTGAGCAGTCAACATCAAAACACCGAAACACGCGACAAATCCAGCACTGACCTGGTACACAGCGACCTGTCCGCGCGTCCACTCTCTCACGCCCTCCAGCGGCGGGTTGGCGTCCACGGCGCACGTCATGTTGACACGTGACCCCTCGTTGACGCGCACGGTGGCGCCCTCACTCTGCGTGTTGGCGACGCGCACCGTCACTTCAGGGGCGTCTGTCGACAACAAGAAGAAGACATGTGGAGACTACTGCAGTGTGAAAACAAGTGGGACAAGAAAAGGTCGCAGGACACGGAGCCAAATGGACACACCCTGCCCGAATGGTAATATTTAATTTACCGAGTGACACAGTCAAGATCGATGTCTTTCCACGGAATGAGAAGTTGAGGACGAACGCCACGCTTCCATTGCCCCCCCCCCCAATTGTGACCCTCTCGTCGGACTCTGCACAGAACCCTCTCAGTTCCCGAAGTGTCTTGACATTGCCGTAACTCACACTGCACGTCGAGGGTGAGGCTCTCCGTCGTCGTTCCCGCCACGTTCGTCGCCATGCACACGTGGTCCCCGGAGTCCGTCTTCTGCACCGACGTGAAGCGCAGCGTCGAACCGAACCCTGCAGGGAGAAACAGAGAACACGGCGTCAGAATCGGACAGAGACAGAAGGAACACAGAGTGGTGCGTCAAAAAATGACAAGAGTCAGCAAGAAAGTGTTCCTTGTACAGGGTCACCAGGATGTAGACAAAACGGGGGTCTTGGGTCTTCTTGTGATGCGTGTGATGCACAGGTCAGGCTGTTGTGTCGCTGGTTCAAGGCAGAGCCTTTCGACTGGCACAGGGAGGCAACGCCACCTGATCAAGCCTGAGGCAAGAAACTTTGGAGCTACTTCTTGATGCACCTGGTTCACACTTCTTGGCCTGACCAGTCTGATCGTATCAACATCTGGTGAGGGTTTTCGGAGGTGACGACGTCATTTCTCTGCTGCATCATCTGTACATCTTCAAGGTTAATGGCGTGTCACACTGTACAGAGAGTCAAAAGAAGAAGGTCTGTCACACAAGTTGTTCAATTAAATTTGAAATATTGAAAGGGGAGATATGATTTGATAAGCGCGCGTCCGAACATTGCCTCGTCTGGTGGTCTCTTGATCTGAACCTGTCATAGAGCACAGACCACGGTCGAGGTCACTGCTTCTCCCATTCAGTATCGAATGTCAATTCGTGATTTTTTCACGAGATAAAGCTCCACCTGAGCAATGTCTGGTCTGGTGGTCTGTTGGCTGGAGTCAAGGGAAGATTGTCTGAAGACAATCTTGCACAAACGAGACGCTCTTCCTGGCGCCCACTCCTTCACGCAAGTGACCTCTGGGCCAGTTTCATTCTGGATGGCAGCCATTACGTTCCTGTGCACATCAACGGCGCGCTGCGTCAGTTCTCTAAGTTGTGCAGAGACGCAATGCTTGATGCATTCAACGTGCCATGCGCGACACTTTCTCGCGAGCCGACCCGTAGAACTTTGATACAACCCGGGCCTGACACGCAACACCCCAAAAGGAGTGAAGTCCCGTCACACGGAACGGGGCCCCGGCTCCTATCAGTGCTTCATATCAAACCATACTTCACCCCGTATCGGAATCACACATCTCCAGCCTCTGCTTATGTTACACGAGGTTCTGTCATCAGATCTGAAACCCGGGGGCAAATCCACACAATGTGAGTCGCCTTCAGGGGTGATGGGAAATATGGGGAAAGATCGGTGGATTCCGGGGAACGAGACATCGAGTAGGAAAGTGGGTCAGAGGGACCGCGTCCCCTCCCGACCCTCGAGATTCCACCACATTGCGATCCGCACGACTGTCACCACAGGGTATTGTGGTCCCCCTCAGTACCAGGTCTGCTGGAAGAAATTTCACAACATCCAATTTTTCGTTGAGATCAAACAGCGCTGTCGTGTTATCACCTTTGACTGTTGGGCAAGAACTATTTCTGATTTGTTGACAGGATCTGACAGACTGGGATGAATCTGAACACCCCTCAATTTTCCTGCGCCACGACCTGTGAATCGAGTCCGTCTGTTCAAGGAGGTCACACCATCAACCGAGCTCTCGTCCAAAATGTTCTCCTTCCACTTGCCGCACACGGATTCACCTCGAAATTTACTGCATTAAAATCCTGCGATGTGACCCCGTTGACAGATATGATTTCAGACAGGCCCAGAACAAACACGGGGATTTTTTTCGGATCGGCTGTCCTGACCCTCCCATCTCCTCCCTCGGGGGTTAAAGTTGAGAGGTGAGCCCCCAAACCATCCTTCCCACAGCCTCGGTTTCCAAAAACTCAGTTTCTCCAAATGACCGGTTTCACTTTGGATGCCAAAGTGGTTTTCAAGGGTCCAAATTGAAGCTGAAATCGAGGATCGCCAAGGGCCTTTGTAGCGTTGTTCGTGGACATCATCAGAGCGCGTTATCAAGCCTGGTCATCTCGACAGTGATACATGTTCCATAGAGACTGGGCACAAAGCCGGTACTTGTACCCACAATACAGACTCTCGACCAGAGGAGAATACACGAAAGTCGGGTGCACGTGGGACGCGGTGGCGATCGTCGCCTCCCTGTTCATGTCCAGGGGCTCTGCGTCGCTGAATACAGGCAACCCCCAAGTTGTGGCTTGTTTCAACCTTGCCAACACAGAGATCGGTGACCCTTGTTGCTGCGTCTTTGAGGAAGCAACGTTTGATGTGTCCGGTGTGAACCAGTCCTCGCACCTCACAATGACGCCTGTTGTAGCGACTGCAATGATTGGGTGGATTCAATGCCGCAGATCAACGGACAAGCAGACAGACGCACAATGACGACCACTGCCTCCAAACCGCCTGAATTAGTGGGCACCGCTCAACGGTCAATTTATCTCGAAAGTTTGTCAAAGTGGTAAAGTTGCAGGTGGGGACCTTTCAAAATCTTTAGTTCAGACACCAAACACGAGACTTGCTGCAGAAACTTAAAATTGTGTCAGTGGCAACCAAACTCACACCAACGTCAATTTCTTTGCAACAGTCCTTGAGAATTAGACCTCTCCAACTTCCCCCGCGCACGAGAGACAAATGTTTTGGTTAGGCGTTCCTTCTCCTTGTTATTCAACACGTAAATGCTGCGTCGACTGAACTTTGCAGTGCCCGTTGACTTGGACAGAGATGCAACGCTTCTTGAATCCATTGCGATGAAACCTTGACTGAAGAAGAACCTCAGCAAACGCCAGTTCGGTTCTCAATGACCTCAGAAGTTCCACAAACAACCCCGGAACCGCTGCACCCCGTCCGGCGCACCGCGCACGGAGCCGCTGAAACCCGACGCGACTCCGACGGCGCTGCGGGGACGTGTTTGTACAAACATGTCAGTCGGCACCGCCGCGCGCAGAGGCGAGGTGTATCCACAACGTGTCTGACTCAGTGAAGCGCTGCGTGTCCAGGGATCGGGCGTGGTCAGAGGTCTGAGGCTCGAGGGGTTTCCTCAACTTCGACAAAATTTAATGCGGCAAAATGCGACCAAAAGACACAAACCAAAGAAGAGACATATTTGCGAGTCAACAGCCAGACCACGAATAGCTCCTGGACCTCTCGCGCTCGCTGGTTCCACCCCTGATCCAGAGCGCATCTGGCTCTGTCCATTCCGCCGGATGTTTAGCTGCTAATCAGCCCTGAATCATGACTCTCCACACAACAGAGGATTCAATGCATTGAAAAGCTGAAGTCAGGTGGCATGACCCATGGAATTTTCGAATTTCACACTGTACACAAACATCGCATAGTTCTGGAAGAAAAGCAGAACTCATCTGGCTTGAATACAACAACAGATTGCATCCAAACTACCTTTCTTGACTTCAAATCCTCTTCTCCTTGCTGAAGCAATCTTTGTTGCACAATTTGACCCCAAAGAAATGAATTCTGCAAGTGTGGACGTGCAGACCACTCGGAAAAGTTTGTTCGTCATGAAAATTGAACAAGTGGAAAAGTTGTGTTCGCCTGCACAAAGAAGAGACGCCCATTGACTCCACAATCGATGGCGGCCTCCGGCCCCCGGGTCCCACTTCATCTCACGTGTTTGAGTTTCGCTTTCTTCTCGTGACAGCCGAGCGTGAGTAACTCATTCAGCAAAACTCCAATATGCTGCCGCACAATAAGCCAAGCATTACAAAGTTATTGCCAATTTCATATTTTCTAAAGGTTGTTGCACGTCAAAGCAGCAGTGAAAACGCAATTTTGACAAGACTCAATTTATTAATGAAAAACGTAACACACAATGGTGTTTTATTGCAGCCGCGACCTTCTCACCTGAGTTACACCTGTAATTAGCAGATCAAAGGGATTAACCGCCCACAGGTGCGACAGGTGAGGCCACTGGATTATCCCAAAGATCCCACACGGCGGATTGTTGGAGATTAATGAAATATTATTGCTCGTCATTCTATTGGGTTAATATGCATGCGATAATGGGGGAGGAATATTGAACATGAAATTGAATATGAAATGGACGAGTTGCTGAGTTTCCCTTTTCACCCGAGGAGGGGGGAGAGACTCACGTCGATCCCGTGAATGGAAATTCAAATGCAGAACTTGGTTCAGCTCCTCACGCGCAGAGGGTCCCGACAAAAGGTTCTTCGTGCGATCGAATCTCACTTTGCATTGGGCTCTGGAGCTAAAATTCGGGACGCCCTTTGAACAATCTGGGGGAACTGCGGATCGCTGCAGGCTGCTCTTCCATCCACAGGGGCTGAGGCCGGACGCTCCGTTCACGTTTGAAGAGTAATCAGGACGTGATTCCAACGTGTGGCTGGGTCTGCGACAGCTGGGTTGCACGCACCACGTCCCTTGCAACACTGAAATTCGTGTCGGAATCCCCCCTCCCATCTAGCTGCTCAAATGGATGTCGACGCTTCGTCAGCTAAACGACACAACGCACAACGTGCAGACGCATCCAATGTGGTCTGCAACTTCAGCCTCACCTGCTTTGCCATGACACCGCTGCCCCTGGGAAAACTCGCACTTGACAAAACAGCCTGACGCCACGGAGGCAGCGATAGTGATTGATCACTGATTAATGATAGATGGAGAAATTGACCTGTAATTGCCCCATTGTGGCTGACTGATTGAATCTTCAGTACGGTTGGTCACCCAAATGGTCATCTATTGTCTGATTAATGACCGACACGCCCGTCTTCCCACTCCGCTCAATTGACCGCAACACGTGTAAAGCTTGACTCCGACAGATCACGCGTCAGGAACTGAAGTTTCACACGATCAGGCAACGCACCTGCAGGGACCCTGGGCAAATCAATGGGCGTTGCATTGAAGAACACAGCCACGCTATACTTGCACACTGCACAACCATTGAAACTTTTTGGTGGGACGCAAATTCACGGAAAATCTCCACTCCTGGGCAAGGCGATCGTTTTGACTCACAGCGGTTCCCATTTCAACCAAAACTAAAGGGATAAAATTTCTGTTTCTCTCGCGTGAACAAGATCAGGTCCTGTTCCCTCACCGCAGCCACACTCCGCGCCCCTATCAATTCTCCAGAACCGACAGTCGCTCCCGAAATAGCCGCCGGTGCGTGGAATACCAAACAGACGATTCATCACCACATTCAATTCAAGTTCCACTTCAAATATTTACGCTTCAAATCATAATTCAAAACGAACCCGCAGAAGTTGAAAAGACAACACATAATTTTTAATGGCCTTTCTTGAGCTTCCATTTGCGAGCTTCCAACCCCATCCCATCAGTTTTTAGACACGTCTCTTTCGGATCCAGGGAGCCCTGAGGCCTGCTTCAAAAACCAACGAAAAACTGTTTTTACCGCTTACATTTGTACCACCATCAAGTACTTTTTGTACTTGAATTTTATTTGAGTTGGAATTCACCCTCTTGTCCTCAATCCTGGATCCGCAAAAGCGTCTCACATCAAGAAAATAATACTTTTTATTTGAGTGATGCGTTTCAATGTGATGCCATCGGATGCGACTTTTTTCACCAAATACTGTCATTATCATATGCTCCCATTTCTGAAATACCAAGATTCAAATCTGAACGACGTTCTGTTGCAGGAAATATGAATTTGTTGTTGATTTCAGTGCAAGCGTCATTTAACACAATTCGGATTCCGGGTATGACTTTTCAATGCAGAATTGGTTTGCACCGAAGACACGACCAAGTTATGACTCGTATCACACGAGAAATCTCTTGCACAACTTCTGCACAGAAACGAAGACCCCGTCGGTCAGGCGTTTCAGGAAAACTTGTCGCTAACAGTCGGAGGCGACTGGAGCAGCTGGGAACGCGAGTGCAATTCGTTCAAGTGAAGACGAAGAAAATTCACCAGTTGCAATGTTGCTCAGAATGGCCGGCAAATGACATCAAAGAACTGCTGGCTTTAATGCCGTACAGTTTTGTGCGACGAGCGCGTGTGTACGCACGTGTGTGTGTGTGTGTGTGTGCAACCTCTGTCTGCACTGACATCTGTGTGGTGTATGTATGGTGTGTTTCTGTGTCTGTGTGTCTGTGTGTGTGTCTCTGTGTGTGCGGGAGGGTGATGCTCTTGAGTAAATTGTCACTCAGTCAAAAGATCTGCCACAGACCACCACTCAACTTGCCGTTCGGAATTCGACCCACAAGAACCAATATTGGCGAATCGTAAGGTTGACACTGTATTGCATGTCGAAGCCCCCTGAGACTCGAGTGCTCTGCAAATACATCCGTACAACAATGACTTTTTCAATCGGAGGCCCCCAGATTTCCTATTTTGCTCTTCTTTTGAGGGATATTTGTGGTGTTTATTGAAATGGTAAAACGGAAATTGCAAAGCACCGAAAACGTTTTCACCTTGATTGCTGCGTCTGAACCTCGGGCCCTGAAGATAGCTCGTCTTACACCCCCGGTGAACACACACACACACACACACACACACACACACACACACACACACCGGTCTCACTTATATCTCGTTGTGACACAGCGCCAATCTTCTATGAACGTGGACGCACTGCTTCCTCAGTGGAAAAGGTCAAAGGCAATATCTGATCATCAAAGACAGGGTCTTCTCCTCGACAGAGGGCGATCCCAATTGTGCAGAGATTGCGGTGGAAGAAAGAACCCGAATCAGCGCCTTTCACGTAAATGTCGCAAATTTTCCTCAGCCTCAGGACTTCTTTGTGCTCACAGATAAACACCCTCAATTTGACTCAAGATTCATCTGTTTCTTCAGCTCAGCCCTGTCACACAGACAGGCAGTCTCCAGCATCGAGCACAACTCAGCTCAAGGCCCGGGCGAACTCAGTCTTTGTGTGTGTGTGTGTGTGTGTGTGTGTGTGTGTGTGTGTGTGTGTGTGTGCTTGGTGTGTGTGCTTGGTGTGTGTGCTTGGTGTGGGGTGTATTTGAATATTCCCTTCCGTCGAGAAACAAAACCAACATTGATGACACAAGAGCACAGAGCAGACAAGGGACGCTTTGTCAGGACGCTCGGTACTCCATGGATGCTGAATCACCGGTGACCAAAAAACAAACGTTTGACTGACATTTTGTCCCTCTGGTTCCAAAGAACAAATTGTTCCGTGTGAACCGAGCAGATACAATCGCCCTCAGCAATCTCCTGCCCCGACGAAGCGTCCCTCCCGATTACAGATTGTCCCTATGAATATGCGCATTCATTCAGTCGGACATTCTTACATCAAATGCATCAAACCTCAAATGCGCCCACATCCTCGCGAGATACTACATGAATGCAAAAGCCCCCTGCAGAGGAGCATTGCCTCATTCTCCCTTGAAAGCGTACATTCCAATGGAGTCCTTTCGCAAAGCCAAGGGACTTTTCACTTTTCATTGACTTTGAAGTTGGGCAGAGTTCACACTGAATACTACATTTGTGGCGCCCCTGTGAGTACCCTTACAGTAGGACGCAAGAGAACGACACGTCCAGTGTGAAACAGCCATGGACAACAGATCTGTGCAGACAACATCCCACAGGGCCCCGTCTCCATATTTGTATTTCTTTCCATTAAGTCCCCCTGTATTAAATCACTACCCCGAACCCCTGAATACAGAGCCGTGTTTGGAAACGTGATTCCCCAATCTGTAGGGTATAATTACTTCATAATAGGGAGAGGAACCCTCCTAAATGTTCCTCACAATGGGCAAAACGCTTCTTTTCTGCAACCCTATTTTCTCACTGAAAGCGCATCACCCACCCAAAAAATAAATCACACTTCTACAAAAAGAAGGTTTTGTTATTTTAGTAGGTTCGGTGGTATTGCAACGCGCCTTCTGTCAAAATAACGACTCGAATGATTAAAAGCTTTCATCGTCAGGTTCCCTTCAGCGAGACACCAAATAAATTCTGCCGTCACTTTTTGTATTCTCACTTTTTGCAACCGTTTCCGAATCACTTTTTTCGCTCGGCGCAGTCTCTAAATGGGAACTAAACTTCAAAGTAAACATTGTGCACATATGTCCATTACGTGTTCATTGTTTGATTGCAGTTCCCCTTCGTTATTCTCTTATTCACAGCGACTTTTTACCTCCGTGTAAAATTGCTCACCCAAGGGCTGAACCAGTAAATCAAAATACGAAGAACAACATCACGACATGTGTTCGCTCTTGTGCCACCAAAATTCCAGGCATTGGAGCACCTGAACAATCTTATTGCTGGTGTTTCTTTTGGAAACTCGTCGCCTTCAGCATTTCAAAGCGACGAAAAATGCAGATTTAAAAAAAAACTACAAATTGAGCTTGAAATACCCACATATCTGGACATTTCAAAATGCCTGAGCATTTTTTGAATCACAAGAAGACTCAGGTCCAACAGTGCTGAACTCGTTGAAATTGCGGCCTGTAGCCTGTTGCTGCTGTGGACAGAATCGTGCAGAAAGAAAACTGAGTGCCGTTTGCGGCTACCATGCCAGGCAGACAAGGCAAAAGTCACACAGTTTTGTGTTCATCACATCATTAAAAACTCACATTGTGGAGCTCACGTAATTGGGTTGCCGCAGAACACTTTTTTCTCGGTGCTTAATCTCTGCATTGTAAGAGTCGTTTTGTCGACCCATCCACATAAATTCTCCAAACACAACTGACGACTCCAATGCGCAGGACCCCGTACTCCGCGGAGGATCGAGCTCGGCGCTCGGCGGGGGTTGGGGAGGTGATCGGGGGCCTTGTTACCCCACACGTATTACTTACCCTCCAAATCACAGGCAGAATGGGGGCTCGGGTATCACAGATAATAAGGCAAAAGACCCATTGAGAAGTTTCGTGAGCAGAGACTCTTACGTTGTGTGGGGAAGGTTTACGAGGAACAACGTTTCAGGATTCACACCAGGTGCGTGAAGCACTGCGTCCACCTCGAGGTCAAAGGAATGGACCTGTCGCTTGAACGCCGTAGCTGCGGACTTGCCCGAAGACGCCGCGCACAACGCGCCCGTGTGAAACAATCCTAAATTCTGAAATCTCGGTGGATCGTCACGCACTCAAAATCACCAGGGCAGATTCTCAAAGTCTTCCAAAGAAACAAATTGTGACTGAGGGACCTTGAAGATCCTCCATTGAAATACATGTGGCCAATCTTTCGTCGACAGAAACATGTGGCAATTTTGGCCCCGAGTTTGATGGAACTAATCAATCCACTTTGATGAAAAGTGAGCAGAAATGGTGCTAATCCTGAGTGATGTACGAGTAGTTGGGAGATTCAGCGCAGAGCAACAATCGCACACAAGCATTGTGACGTGCCCTTGCAATCAGGACGTTGGATGAACGCACACCCATCCTCACACACGCACACCAAACACTTGCACCAATGGAAAGTGCAGGGAGTGAAGTATGACATTTGCACCTGAGAGAATCTCCAGACACAAAGGGGAAGATAATCTTGTGTCTTCTTCCTTCTTGCTGCGAACATAGACCCGTTGTTCTGTTTGTCATATCGGCTCACAGTCAACCAGTGGGACCAATTGAACAGTTCCAAAACGTTGCCATGCAGGCTCTTCCCACAAAACCCACAGAACAGAGACATACCCCGTCATTCTGACCAATTGACCAAATCTGACACGCAAACCATAAACTCGGGGCGTGACGGAGTCAGCACTTTGGAGACCTTCCAAATCAGAACCAGTTGCCAAAATGTTGACCGTTCAATTTCGCAAGTTTTGGGGCAAAAACCGTCATTTTTGAGACGTGTGATAATTGGGCCGTCAGGGTTTCTCTGCTGTGGCGGATCCATCCAGGATTGGGTCCAGGACCCTGACTTCCAGAGAGCCTGATCCCAACTTTGTAACTGTTCCTGTTGGAAAGCGAAACACTTCGCTGGCCACAAAATTTGCAAGGCTTCAGATTGTTCAGAGTCAGGGGTTTTCTGGGCCCTTTGGTCCCCCGTAGATCCGCCCGACTGTGAGGGACCCAGTGTCCATGATTGCAGCCTTGTGGCACACAGGGGTCACCGCCCTGCACAGACTTTCCGTTTAAAACCCAATTTCACGGCTCACGCTCCCCCAACATTCACGCTGTGAAATTTTCTCTCATTTGAAAGCAAACTTCGCCAGGCCATTCCGACATTGTTGTAAACTGTCGGACGCCTTCAGAGAAAGGCCTCAAATTTTCACTGCTCATAAATTTGCCATATTTGGCACCATTCAGCCGTAACTTTCGCGCACACAATACTTGACCATCACACGGAAAAAGAGCATTGTCAGCTCCACAGTTGCTCAGCGCTTTCACATTGAGACACCAGGAGTGAAAATTTCATCAAAAATTTAATTTCCCTTTGATCTACTTCGCACCAAGCTTCTCGGAATTTGATAAGACGGACACAGAGCCAAAGGTGACGGTCATTTCCGCCTAGTTTTGTAATTTGACATTTTCATCTTTGTGAGTCTTCCAAGAATTCATAGGATTATGAGTTTGTTGGCAATATTCAATTCAAAGCTATGTGTAGAGACACCTGGACACTTCGACGGACAAAACTGAGTGCCTCTGGCCATGTTAATCCGCATACTTCTGAAGGTATTAACGGCTCAGACGTAACTCTCAGTTCTCTCCTTACCAACAATGCGGTTCGAGTGAATTGCAAATAGGGTTTTTTGACGGGCCCGAAGGTGAAATGGAGACGAGGGCGGCGATTGGGGCCCGTTGCACACTGGGAGCGCCCTTTCGTGCGTCTCTGCACAAGGTAACGGACGCTGCGTCGAATCAGAGACGCAGTACCCAACAGTTGCATTAGAGATGCAATGCATTACACGTCCAGTGTGAAACAGGTTCTCACCCCTTTGACAAGACGTCGGGTGAGGGCATCGCAAAAGGCCCCGCGCTGTCACGCATCTCCTAATAGAATCCAGCTTGGGTTTCACCTCAAATTTGTCCATTTATTCTTCCACCGAGCAAAAAGTTGACCGCGTTTCCTACGCTTTTCTTACCCCTTTTTCTTCACAAAACCAAGCGTTGCAACGACACATGTACCGTGTCTATGTTTGGATTGAAACTCAGGCCGAATAGAGACCCGAAGTATTGTGTTTCTGAATCTTGTTACTATCAAAGTCAAAATGGACATTCGCGCCCGAGGCGAGAGGAGTTAGAGTTACACGCAGGATAAACGTTACGCATTCTGCGTGATTCTGATAAGCTTCTGCGGTGTCGCGGGGTTCGGTGCAGGTCTGGTGTTCACAGGTGACTTCAATGTCAAAATACTCCGAATAAATCTGACTGATTGTGGGAATATCCTTCGCTGTCGTTTGGGATTCGGGATTAAATTTCGCTTTCTACTTTCCCAAGTTTCTCTGAAGGTTTTGCAGAAATAGGCCTGAGATACTCGTACCTCCAATGTAACGTGTTCAAAAGGCAAGAAGAAATTGCTCGAGCCACGCCCACACAGGTTTTGCCTTCCTTCAATTAAACTGAGACAGGACACAAAAAGATCCATGCTTGCTTTTTTCTCCTTCATTGGCAGCACGACCCCTGGATCACGCTGCGTCCCACCATGGACTGGACGTGGCGTGTTTCAGCTGAACCCAACAACGAACCACGTTTCAACCACGGAAACATTGCCTTTCCATCATTAATCATCCACGAGAAAAATTCCCGCCTGTGAACAAAGCGTCCAATCCAAACCTATCTCACTCCAATCTCTCTGCATCAAAAACACCATTCTACACATCACGCATCACCCAATATGATCTAAATCATAACTATGCAAATGTTTGCGTGTTACTTATGGCTTCATCCTTCATCTCACTTTTTGGTGTTTTCCGTGACGTTTCGGCTGCGCCTCCCCACCTGCCTGATTTATGTGGAATCCTCGTGCTAATGGTTGATAATACAGGGTCTGAAGTCAGGACCCCCCTCCCAATTATCCCTCCATTTATCCGCGCAACCTTTGGTCCTGCTAGCAAATTTGTGTTTGCTTGAGGCGTGGGTGCGGTGGTACGCTGACGCACGCACACATACCCAGACCAAACCAAAGGAATTCTTCTCTTTTTGTGCGCTTCCATTCAAACTACCAACCAAACTGACAGATCTCAACTTTTTCGACCGAACCTTGAGCAAATTTCGCTGAAGTCACGAATTTTATGCTTGATTTTCGCTGTTCAGCCTTGTGGGTTTCCTTTCTGATGTGACAAAATTCATTGAATAAAGATACAGTTGAATTTTCGATGCTGTCAAATCGGGTTCAACGTCAACGTGGCAGGACCTGTCTCCCTGCAGCCACGTCCGCGCACAAACTGAACTTTCTCACCAGATAAACAGCACGTGACTTGAGATTCTGGGCTTCGAGCGTCAAATGAAATGATAATTATAATTTCACTTCTTCATTGGCCCGTGTATATCTCTTTACACTTGCCAACGCACAACCCTCAACACAGACCGTAATCTTCCCATCTGGTCCTCTGTGAACCCGCCTTTGTGCAGGGCTTCAAAAAATTCCTTTCTTGATTTTTTATCTGATGAAATTTTGAAAGCTCCTTTATTTATATATTGAGCTTGAAATATAAAAGGAATAGAAAATGAGCTGATTCTGTTCAAATGAAATTGCGGGAAAATGACAATGAAAATATTGTAACCATGGAACTGAAATGTTCAACACAAAATAGTCCACTCGTAGTTAGTTGGACGTGGTTCGTTCGTGCGAACGCTGGCGTGGGAATGCAAAATTTGGAAAAGATCTAGAAAAGAGAAGATTCCACGCCAAAAACATGTTTTTGTTCCCTCTTGTGTTAAAATCTGCGCCAAGATCCAATAAACCGCACGCAACTTGGGACATTCATGTGAGTCTCCAGGACCCACAAATATTTTGGCGCAAAAGTCAAGGATGGTCTGACACCAATTTCACAGCAGAGGCGTAAATGTCATGAGTGCAACAGGGAAACGAGAATATTTGCATCGATCCTTGCCGGTGGATCTCGAATTTGAACATTGCTGGGTGATCTCAATGACACAACGAACGTTTCTTTCTGACTGAGTCTGTCCCACAAACAGATCCGAGTCTCCAAACCAATGAAAATTTTCAGGAGAGGCACACAATATCAACGTAAAATTGTCCAGCATGTCAAATCACTGTGGCATTTGCACCGCGGCAACAATTTTCCCAAAGCATCTGCAACATCCTTGCTGAAGTCATATCTACATCGTAAAGTACACAGCAGCACACAAGTTCGGCTTGAGTACATCGATAGCATCTTGCAACATGTACATGTAATACTGAACAAATACTGAAAATGTACTTAAGAGAGGGAAAAAAGCCAACTGTTCTCGTGAATGACCTCTCCAGGTACAAGAGGCAACTCTCGTGTGCAAATGCGAGGACTGGGCTCTTGTTCCAGGTTTTTCCCAGAATGTGACTGTTTTAGGAGGGATTCCACCTCCGCTGTGGCAAATGATACTGTCTGGAAAGTTACACCTTGAGTCTTCAGCTTTAGTTCACCACGAAAGAATGACAGAATGGCACTCGTGAATCTGTAAAATGCTGTAAAGGATCAAAACACACCAGGCCCAGTTCACATGAGATGCGTTGGCGTTGCGTTCCTTGCAAGAACTGAACGGTCACCAAAAACGCACCGCCTGTTGTCTTGTTGCACGAAAAAGAGCAGGGCGAGACGCACTACCTGTGTGACAGGCGGGACAACATCGGAGTTTCTGAACAATGCCATGAAACTGACACTTCTGTAGAAAGAGGATCCTCTCACATACAGCCGGGATCCCTGTAAACATTGGTTCTCTATCTCCCATCTCCCGCCACGCATTAATGTGCGGCTACTGTTACACGTTCTCTCTGTACTCGACGTCTGCGAGGCTCGCACTGCGGTGCAAGGACAACACCGCAAGTCTTTTCGCGCCGTCACGTCACAAGGGATTGTTGCGAATCTTGGCATTTTGCACGTGTTTCTGTGGAGACGTTGTGAGATGGGAGGGAGCATGTGAAGCTTTGTGCAAGTCCTGATTTGCATACAAACATACACGTCTGGATCTGAATGACCTCCTCCTCTGCTTCAGGTGAACAAGCGCGTGAAATTTCCGCACAGCACAACTGCACACGCACACACGAACGCTTGCTCAAGGAAACACACACGTACGCACACAAACACGCACGCGAGCAAAAGCACATCTGAAAATTCTCCACTCAAACGTCTTCGTCGTTGACTTCCATGACAAAAGACATGAACGGCACACGCCTCGGACCCTCAATGAAGACGCTCCAACCCACAGCGGAGGAGCTCGAGCCCCAGATGCCTCTCTCCCCGTGGACACAGTATCCCTGACACTTCTGCCCATGTTGACTGTTGCTATGTCAACACTGGAGATGTTTGCGCTTCGGAAGCTTCTGAATTTGAGAAATTCTTTGCATAGATGACTGTGATGAGACATGCCAACTGGGACATCAGCCGCATCTGACACGGAATCAAGACAATTTGTAAAGTGGAGAATTTCTGTTGCTCTTCGTCTGTTTAGATCTCCGTGAATTTTTTTGTGCAATTTCTGTTCCCTAAGATCGCGCATAAAATCTGAATGGCCAATGTTTTCATTCAGTGGAGAGTGACATGCAGGTCTTGAAGACCAAACTGCAGGTTCCACTTAAAAATCAAGCTTCAAGTCAAGACTCTTCAGCTTGAAACTCCTGATGTCATTTCTGACTGAACCACAGACCATATTGCTCAGGGGCACAACTGTCCTGCGCGCACCGTGTCCCTGAGCCCTCCTCGTCATTTGTATGCTGCTGGTGGGAGAGTCACATTTGGGGAGATTTGCACAAAGGCTGAGCACACCCCCGACCCAGAAACCCGACCCGCCCGAGGCGGAGCCGAGCAGAGGGAGGGACGCACGATCCGCCGTGTCCCAGGTGAAACGTCTGCCTGGTTTTTTGGCCGTGGTGCTGGTTGTGCTTTCTCCATGTTGATCAGCGTGGGGCTTGAAATTGAGCGAAGTGATTCAGGTAATATTACGTCGCCGTTTTGGCTGCAAACGACGCAAAGTGCAGAGCAGGAACCACGACCCTCGAAACCTTGGGGAGTCGGACCGGTTCCGTATGGACAACACTGGGATTTGTGGATCCTTTGTCTCTGGAACATCTCCAAACGCTGGGCCCCAACTACCGAGAAACCGTCTCCTTTTGGACCCCCCACCCCGACCCTCAACTGAAGGACCCACCCCTCTTGGACTCTCACCCCTGGACTCTGCACTTGGACGCATTGGCGCTGGGACCTGAACCCTGGACCCCCCAGACCCTCCGCCTCTTGACTGACCGCTGGAGCGCTGTCCACAGCCTTGAAACCCGAGGCTGATTTGTTTGTTTCTCCGGACAGCGGGAGTAAACTCCGTTCACTCGACTCGGGTGGAGTCAATGACAACTGAGGAGCGAGCTCAGAGCAAACTCTCAGGTTTTATCGTCTTTGCATACAATGGACATTCGACGCCAATTTATACACTGCTTCCAAATTTGCGTGCGCTGCAAAGGTGAGTGAGGATCAGAGTCACACTGAAAGCCTCAAGCGCAGGGATCCTGACCAAGCCCACGCGAACTTCGTTTGACTTTCACAGGGAAGCTGTGCATGACGCATCCTGTGTGAACCAAGGCTCAAGTTCTCTGCAGTCTTGACTGCGAGCGCCCCATCGCTGACGAGCGTAAAGACATCAGAGCCTCATTTTCGCTCTGGGGTGGGGGTCTCCAGGGGCGTCTTCCCGACGGGTTCCCTGCACCCCGTAATCTACCCCCAGCCAGGGGACAGGTGCTACAGTCGGGGGATTCCGTGGAACGACCAGCAGTGGGGCTTCAACCTTGGGTTGAAAACTGTGTCGGGTGCAGGGTGCGGCCTTGGTCCACGAATGTCAGCCGTCGCAGTTTCAAAACGCAGGGCACGTGATTTCTTCCAAAGCCTTGTGCTTCCAGACGTGCGGAACTCGTGTGTGCCCAGTTGGACAGAGTTACGCTTTACGCTGCGTGGACAAGAACAAAACATTCAAATGTTCCACAGGCAAAATTGTCCGTTCAGGGCTGAACTCAGATCTAATCTTCCTGTGACCCGTCCAAATATTGATGTGTCCTTTTTGACCACCAATAAACACTCATCAATGTTTCAGACCAGCGGACCTGTGTGACAAAGGTCCCTCAAATCCCTTTCATCTTTTTGTGTCTGAACGTCACGCGTCGCAATAGCAGCTGTTCGCGCGTGCTCACCACGACGTGTGGTTCCCTGTTATCGCTCAGGCGTGGTCACAATTATGTGTGATTACGGTTCCGCACAAACACGACATTTCCGTTTTATGGTCCTGACAACTGCAATGGTTGCCAGATCGGAATGTCCTTTCTGGTGTGACCGACAAGGATTGCATAGAATGCAAAGGTCAGATTTGGACAGCGCAAATGACGGTGACCCGTCACCGAGTGAGGTCATTCAGTTTTGGCAGGATTTGAATGTCGAATCGTGGCCGAGGCTGAGACGAGGGTCGCTTTGGCCCGCAGCCACAGGACGGTACAGCGCAGCTCTTATCAGATGGCCGTCCCCAATCATAATCGGGGTCAAATGACACAAAATCACACAAACCGCTCGTTCACAGTAATTATCCATTCAAATCAACTTTCATTCAAACCATAATCAAACAAGGGCCTCGCCCTTTCCACCCGAACTTGTAATCCAGTGTCAAGGGAAGCATTAAATAATCACCTTTCTGGCCTTATTGGAGCAGTTTGGCAAAGTTCTCACTTTCACCACAATGCAAAATCAACATGAGCCCATAATCCATTTTATTCAGCTCTCAGAACATTGTGTTTTTGAATTGTTTGACCTCTGATTACTGTGGTGTAATGTGTAAACGTTGCTCCTTTGCCAGTTTTCGTGACAACACAACGAGCGACACTGAAACCCAATTGTCCACCGCAGATTCTATCGGCTCCACAGTTTGGGTACGAACACACCTGGATTCCCAAGTGCACTTGTCTCGAAAGTCCAAAAACAAACCCACAGTTGGACAAAGAATGTTTGGAACACAACTGAAAAAAAATCTCAGTTTCGCTGAGTGCAAAGCGCCATCCCCCTCTTTCTCCCGCCTCCGACCGGGTCGGGCTTTGTCTCGCCTTTCCTCGAAAACCTCTGACGCCATGTTCCAACTGCACGCGTCGTGCGGTACGAGTTACGTTCTGAACAACTCCACGGGTGCCTCGTCAACTTTCACCAAAGAGCCATTCAGCGTGAAACATGCCGCGTGGAAACCCCATTCAAATCTTGATCCAACGCACGGTGATCGAGAAGGGAAATTTGAAGGCCGCTCGAAGCGCTCTTCTATTGACCCACGGCGCCGGCGCAACTTCGCGGGTTGGAAGCGCCGTCTCTGCTCCACTCGCTTCATTTCTCCCGCACAAACGACGATCACTCCCTGTTTAACTCAATGGCGCTTTGTGAATGAATGAGTACCACCGAGGCCTGTTTCCCACTGGATGCGTCACTAGCCAATGGGCGTGGCGTTGCCTGTGCGATGCAAGCCATTCATTGAACAGACACACAATACGCGACGCCTCCAGTGAGAGACAGGCCTCAAGCACAACTTTTCAAAAGCAAAACCTCGATGGAGTACCTTCATGTATTGAGTCTGAACACCTTTCATACTGGATCGAATCGATCGATGGACGGCGCGGCCTGAATCAGAATTCTGTAGGTGTGATCTTTCAAAGGCCTTGACCGAATTCGGAGCCAACGTCGGCCGCATTCAAATGTCTCGATGACGCACTGCACAAAAGCAACCAGACGACTGCTGAAATCCAGATTGTAACGCACAATATATCAAACGAAGGACAGTTACACTCTGGATGTGCTACCGGAATCAACAGGCGAAATGCGTCTTAAGTTGTCGTCAGCAAGAAGGAAACGCTGACGTTTCTTGTGTGAAGCAGACCTGCCCTTTGTCGCAAAGTTTGTTGGTACTCAGCAGATGGCCAAATCTGTGTCCAATTTTGTGGTCTTCAAAACCTCACAACAGCAAGTCCCAATCGAACCACAACAAAAGAAACCAACAACATCCTTCAGCCAAAACCTCAACATCAAAGCCTTCTTATTCTCCGTATTTGCCTCTGTAATTCTAGCTCGACCCACTTCAAAACATTCTTCCTCTGTTTGGACACGACGAGGTCACGGACCAAGGTCACGCGGGTCGCGCCGTGCTCACAGGTCGAGCATGCTGTATTTTTTCTGGGGTAATACAACACTAAGCCTCGTGTTTTTCAACATTAACACAACAAACATCTTCTGTATCCAGCGAGTCTTTCTCCGAGTCGCAAGACGCTCGGTCGGGACAAAGTGACGTCAAAACGCGACGCTCGGCACTCACTTCCGGTTTGACAGGGGCCCAGGCGGAATCTTGGTCAGACAGGTCAGTGTGCTTTGGAATACGAACAGAAAATGGTCATTTGAGCCGTTTATGGAACTTCAGCCGTTGCCACTCAAACCTCCGAATCCCATTGAAATCTGCGCAATCCACGCGCACGCACCAGGGTATTGTCCCACAGAACTGAAACACCTGGACTTGAAATGTAATCGCTGTTTCGTTTTCCTTTTCTGAAAAAAACTGGACATTTTGCGTCTGCGACGATTCCATTTTCACAATGTCTCTCTTGAACGGACTGTCAGTGACATCCCTCCCTCAGACTTCCGCGGTCGTCCAACTGTTTGTCCTCTGATGAACGCCCGACCCGAAACATGGATTCCTTCTGTTGAGCACCGCCAAGTTCCACCATCCAACCGAGCAATGGTTAAACTTTGCAGGACAATCACAGCAATTTAACAAAACTGACCAGGGCGATCACTGGGACCATTTCCTAACTTTTCTATTTGGTGTTATTTTTTCAAATACAAACAAGGCAAAACATATTCAGAGGCTTTTCACTTGAATCCTTGAAACACGCATGTGTTTCTGTACGTCCCCGGGGCAAAGCTTTTTGCAAAGCGCCCCGCTCTGCTGGAACTAATTGGGAAAACATTTCTGGTGACACCTCTCACGCTCGGTGCCGGACACCCCACGGACCAATACTTGCGGGGACAAAGTTTCCCCTGAAAGGACAAAACGGTCTTTCATTCCGCGCTTTTTCCAGCTCTTTACACGCTCGGATCTATGATTTGTTTGACAACGGGAATGCGTGAAAAATTATCTGTCAGCTTTGGCTGCCTTTGGATAAATAATGCGTCCATATGCACACGTCAGGGAGAATTTTGGTTGCGGGTAAATGAGCAACGGGGCTCTGGATCCAACGAACAATGCTGCACCTTTGTTGCCCTGACGTGCATAGCACTTCAACATTTTCTCTTTTGATACCGGACCAAATTTATCGAGATCGATTGTGTCTGAACGCAAGCAAACAGCTTGGCCTTCCAAAAGGACCCCGGCCCTGCTGTCCCACGAAACACCGAACTTTGTTTGGACCCTGACATCTCACTGAAATGGTCCCTTGTAGGCTCCAGGGCAGGATTTGTAAAATTTCAGGTGGGAGGGGGATGCCACGCTTGCCGCCCCTCCAGGCCCAGAAAAATCACGCAGGTGTCTGACCCGTCGCGCCTCACCCCGCCCCACCCACCCACGAGCCCCTCTGCAAGTCCCCAAACCGTGACCTGTAATTTGCCTTATCACCCCCATCTAATCGCCCAACATCAAATAATACACAATACCCGTTACAACACAATCTCACAATGCGTAATAAAGTATAATACAGACATCTGCCTCCGTGTTTTTTTGCCATTGTCCACGCCCTATTAACCGTCATATTGATAATTCCCCCAACACAAAGCATTACAAATCTCAATACACATTTTCCATATTGCAGACCTTGGCTTGAAAAGTGTCGCATTTCAAGGTGAAACTTGAGGTGCCAATTTGGTCAAAGACGGTAACGCTGTTTGGTCTTCTACTCTGTCATTAGGTGTTTAGAATGGCACGTTTCTATTCCAATACACAAGCCTGCATGTTCGAGGCACGCAACCACCTGGCCTGGGCCTCGCAGATGCGTTGTTTTGCTCGTTTCACATGAAACAAAAGCCAAAGTGCACAACTCCTCAAAGAAATGTCACCCAAAAAGGTCTCAATGTTGTGCCACACTTCGCCTGACCCCATTTGGAGGTGGAAGTGTTTGTTCTTGTCAGAACCGAAGCCACTCCAAAAAACTTTCCAGGCTTTGTGTCCAATACAGCTTCCGTTTGTTTGCCTGGCAGGATTAGTCTGACGAACAGGCAAGCACATGGCACTATCTGCTGTACCAGACTGGTTTTGAAAGCCTAGATCTATCTCAACTCAAACCTCGATCCAAGAAATTGGCACCAGTCGAACAAAACTTTTCTGGCAGAAAACGGGTTAGGTTCGACCAATCAGAACAGTACTCACCCTGAAAGACGCCATTTTTCTCCCAGCGGATGTCGCTGTTGGTTGCGGAGGGGAAGGCGTCCACTGCGCATGTCAGAGTCACAGCCTCTTTCTCGATGACGCGCAGCGGGTTGTACCTCCCAAAACTTAGCACCGGCTTGTCTGAAATGAGGAGAGGAGAAACTCTGAAAATCTTATTCTGTCACAAACGAGTATTCATGAGACACAGTGTGCGTGCGTGCGTGTGCGTGCGTGTGGTGAGTCTGTCTGTCTTGACTGACTGACTGACTGCTTCGTGTGACAGTGTCAGAGCGAGAGGGAAAGAGAGATTGAGAGAGAAACAAAGAGGGAGAGACAAATTGAGAGAGACAGAGAACGGCATACAGAGACATGAACAAAGAGACAGAAGGGTTTCCATGGAGAGTTTGTACTGGGCAGCAAGTTGGTCTCGTTTAGATTCTGACAACTCAGGTCTCGCTTTCCCTTGAAAAAGTGACACAGGCCCAAACGAAGGTTATATACATTTCCATTTTCTCTGGTCAAGTTCCATGCGAGTTTACTTCCTCTCTCCACACACAGCAACGCAGCAATTCGAGTAGTGGTCAAATATTGCCCCCTGGTCAACAGATGCAAATGGGACATTGTCCAGTTGGTTTACCTGGGACCGCACCGCAAACACTAAAACATGCCGTCCTGATAGGATAATCATTGCCGGAGTTCAAATTGTAGGTAAATCAATTGTATTCCAATCACAAATTGTGGAATTATGTGCTGAGTCTGAAAGTAACGACAGACGCAAAGCGAGGACCTCATGCCAGCTGGGGAAAAGGTTCACACTGGAAGTGCCACGCCTTGCGTCTCTGAACAGGTCAACAGGCCTCTGCGTCAAAAGTGTCTTGTGCATGAAGGCAACCGCGTCGAACCAGCGTTCACTCACTCAGCTCAGAGGCAACGCGAGCGATCCTCTCTTCCATGTTCCCCTTTTTTTGCTTTCCTCAATCTTTTCATTGGAGCCAAGAAAGATTTCATGATCAACTTGACACGTGCAGCCTCAGCGATCTGACCCACAACCTCTGGAGAACAGCAACACGATGCGACGTCCAACCCATTTGGTCCGACGTCAAATCGCCCGTGAGGGAACTCGACCCAGAATATCAGTTTCCAGGACGCCCTGCCAAACTATTTGTCTCTGCCAGGACGACCGCAACGAGCTTCGAGCCACACTCCCCGACGGTGGTTCAGGAGAACGACTCCGAGCCCAGAGAGGCCACTCGTGTGGGTTGATCCTCTTGACCTTTCTGGCGAGTGACCAACAAACATACATTTTATGGCTGCTCAACTTTCAGTTTTCTCACTTCGGAAACAGGAAATACAACAAATACGAGGTTCCTTTTTCGCAAGAATAGTGACTGCTGGATTCGCGGGCCCGATCAACCACACCATCTGCTGGGGCCAAATTCAACACACCAACTTGTGAGGCCAATCTTGGCCCAACAAGGGATCAGAAAGAACGAAAAAATCATCAAGTGGCTGCAGTTTCTGTTGTCCTGTCACGTCGTACAGGGGAGGGATTCGTTCAGGCGAAGCTCTACCCGAAAGTTTTCAGGAAAAGCTGAAGTTGACACCAGATCAAGACATTTATCCGACATAATCTCGGACCAGAGTCTGCTAATTAACCTCCCCAAGTCAATGGGGATGTCACTTCCCAACAAAGTGACAACAACGACGACACGTTTGTCTTCTGAACGAACTTTACAAAATGTTGATCGAGACTTGATTTGTTAAAATGCGTGACACAAGCGAGGCCCGTTCGGTCAACGCAGCGCCCATTGATTTGCACAGGGACGAAACGCACGACGCAACCAATGTGAAACCGGCCGCAGATTTTCAAGAATGACAGGAATTCACTTGATTGCAATTGGGTCAACCGTCTTGGGAACAAACTGTTTTCAAGGTGAAGAACCCTTGCAGTTTGTGTGACGACTCGGACGTGAGCAGACCTTCAGAATCCCTGTACTTGCCGTGCACCGAAAGTGACCAGGAGAAATGACGCGTTTTCACCGGACAGCACTTCTCTGCTTCATCGTTGTGTTCACTCTGCTCACGACAACGGATGCCAGTGGATCTGACGTAACTTTTGAACATTCTCACGTCGCCGGCGTCCGACGTGCAAGTGATCAGCAACGTTTACATTCATCAGAAGAAACGGACAAGAGAAACTTGAACAGCTCCAAATCGAGCCTACACACCAAACACTTTCACGAGAAAGTAGCAGCACAGGCTCCACAACTATTGGACACACGTGAAAGAGCATCGGAAACAGGTGTTGTCCCTGCATCGCGAGTTCGGCGCTCGGCGGCGGGGGAGTGCGCCGTGGACTGTTCCCGCGCGAAGCCACTTCCGGTGTGCGGGACGGACGGGAAGATGTACCCGCACCGCTGTGACATGAAGAGGGTCCGCCGCTGCGAGGGGCGCAAGGTACGTGTGTGTGTGTGCGTGTGTGTGTGTTGTGTGTGTGTGTCTGTGTGTGTAGACCTGGTTTGTTGTGGCTGCTTGGCCTTGTCTGCGAACCACACACTGCATGGTTTTGTTATCGACTCTTTCAGGTGCGCGCGGCGGCGTCCAGTGTTTGTGCGCAGGCGCAGCCGGCCGGAAGTGATGGCGGAACCGGAAGCGCCACGTGCACGGAGAAGCGGCACGCGGCAGACGGCGCCACGATCGGCGAGTACGTGCCGCAGTGCGACGACCAGGGAGGATTCGAGCCTGTGCAGTGCCACTCGTACACAGGTCAGTAATTCCAGTGGATAAATTAAACCTAACAAACGCAACTCGGCTGGTGGTCAGCGTATTGATTGCGCAATTGTCACATTGCAGGATACTGCTGGTGTGTGACGTCAGACGGCACCCCTGTCGCAGGCACAGCACGTCAGGTGGATGACGTCACGAACCACGGAGTCACGTGTCTGGCGTCAGGAACTAAGTACTGCACGCCTGAAAGTCTGCGAGAATTCAACTCGAACCTGCTGCGGCGCTTCGCGCAGAAGTTCAGCGCGGAAACGGGTCTCGACCCTGCGGACGGACCCTCCAGGTGAGAACTGCGCGTTTTGTCACCAAGTTCTCTGCACCAGAATTTTGCAGTCTCTACCAGATTCGTTTTTCGTAAACGTGACTACTGGATCCACCAGACCAACTGGTGGAGCCAGATGACCACACTAACTGGCAGGGTTGACTTCTGTGTCTGAAAGTTTTCTTTCTTGCCGTGTCGGCAAAATTTGGGTGTCACTGTCATTGAAGACAAATGGAAAATTCGTGGAATGGCCTGGTACCTTGTGTTTCGCATAAAACTGCACAACGTAAAACAAGGGGCAAACGTCACGCAAAATCGCCGGCAAAACATTTCAAATGATTTGAGACACGTGTCTCTTCAACATTCCAGTCGCGCCCTGGCGGAGTGGCGGTTTCGGCAGCTGGACCTCAATGAAAACGAGTTGTTGTCGCGACGTGAGCTGCGCGTCCTCAAGCGCGCCGTCAAGAAGCAGGTGCGTCCCGTCACAAGTCGTATCGCACGCACACCTCCCGTCACACACACACATACACACACACCCAGGAGTCAAGATTTCATGGCGCCTCGCCTCACTTGGCGCCTCGTAAATAATCGATGTCTGGTCACATCATTGTGCGCACGCACACCCGAAAACACACACGCACACATCCAAGCCGACAAGGGTTTTTTTGATCAATCATCAACAATTGTTCACCCCACGTCAACAGGTGCGCCCAAAGTCCTGCGCCAAGACCCTCGACTCTCACTGTGACCTGGATTCCAACGGCGTCGTGTCTCTTCCTGAGTGGACGCTGTGCCTCGGGATCGTCTACACCGGAGACGCTCGAGAGGAGGATGCGGATTCAGACGCCGGGTATGGCGTCCACAATACCTCACGTCCTGCCGGACTGTTCAGTCAGATCAACGACCGTGAAACCGACAGTTCTGAGGAGACTCGTACGAGTGAATCAAGAAGTGCGGAAAGTCAGACGGAGAGCCAAAGTAAAGACAGCACAACCAGAGCGACGAGAACGATAAAACCACTTCTCCAGGAGAGCTCTGACGTCACCAGAGAATTCGACTGTCTCACGAAACGCCGGGTGGCGCAGGAAATGGCGGCGCTCAACCCAGATGGTCACGAGTTCATCCCAGAGTGCCTAGCAACGGGAGGTTACGTGCGCGCGCAGTGTCACGAGGCCACGGGGTACTGCTGGTGCGTCGATGACGTCACGGGGAGACCGATACCAGGGAGCTCCACGCAGGGGCGGCGCCCCGACTGTGACGTCACGTCGCGTCGGACGATGAGGTCACATCCGGACGAGGGGACGCAGTTCCGGACTTTTCCGGTGCCCAAATAGGCAACTGCATGACTGGGTCCTGGCCTTTTACATTCCCATGTGGTGGTTGCGCCCCTGAAACGACGTTGTGTTGGAAATGGAACGAATACTCGTCAAACGAGTTGACACCTTGCACCACCGGACTCTCCACGGTCAACCAGTGTGTGGAGCAACAATGACGGATCCACCTGTGCCACACCTTTCTTCCGAATGTCCACAGACCAGAATACACCGAATGACGCCAAAACCGACGCTATTCCGCCTGCGTGCCCATTGATCTTTGATCGATTTCCGTGACTTCCCAGGTCAATAACACACTCACTCTCACCTTTTGTCCCCAACAGTAAATACCTGTCAATGTGGAAAACACACAACACGGACCTTCTTCAAAGGAAAAGTGCAAAAATATGGGATTTTTCCCAAAACTCTGGTCGTTCAATACTTCACCTGTCGTGAATAAATCATCAAACAGAAAAATCGCTTCTTTGGGGTAAAAACGCCGTGAAATGTGTTGTGACTCGCGCCAAGAAACTGGTGATTATTTTCTGTGGAGATATCTCTCTCCACATAATGATTATCAAGTTAATTACCATTAATGATCGAGCGCCTTGGTTCGATCCTCCCCCTGCAAAACGGGGGAATTTTTCTGGGGTTTCAGACGGAGAAAGAGTGAATTATTTATTCCACTGGCGAAAAAGGTTTGGATCTCGAATGACTCACATTTGCACAATCGAACCATTCTCCTCCAAGGGATGAGGAAAAAAACACCGTCAAATACGGAATTGGTCCCAGGCTTCAGTTTTTCTTCACTGCCAAATGTCAAATTTGACTTTTTGCCTTGGGAACAAACACCAAATGTCGCATGCTATTTCAACAGTGCTCTACGGGCACACAAATTTCAGAACGTCTCGCTGAGTGCTCTTCAGTGGTGACTTCAACGATGAAAATACACACACACGCGAATCTCTCGAAGAAATTCATTCTGTTCCTTACAAAATCAATTTTCTGTGTTGAATCAGAAATAAATTCAGAACAAAAGTTCACACGCAGCCGAATTCTTCGAGCTATCTCTGTTTGCAATTGACAGAAAGTTTTTGTAAATTGAGGCCTGATTGAAATTTTCAGCATTTCAGGAACAGGTGTTTGGGGGCTTTGCCAAGGTTTCCTTACAAGCGCTGTACAAATCCTTTACAAGCCATTTGCCGAGAAAATCTGAAAGCAAAACTTCCTACAGAGAGGTGTGAGGGCGCCCGGGGCTATGCGCATAAACACAACGAGAAAGGTGCATCGGGTCCCTCTCTTCCAACCGGAGAATGTTCCGCCTCTGCGGCCTGGTTCACACCGCAGACGTGGTGCGTTATGAAGCCACTCACACGTCAAGAGGTGCTGAGTTCTAGCTTGGAAAGCAGTCCCAGTTGGCTTGTACACGACGTAACGTATCACGTATCCCGTGTGAACAGGGTTGCACTTTTCAAAAAAGCTCAGCGCTTTTTTCAACGCAACAAGTGATAAAACTGACGCCAATGTTGAAGGCCTTGTGTGTGACAAATCTTGCAGTGCACTGTGTATGCCCAGTTTAACTTTGGGGACGACAAAGTAAAGTGTGTCCTGTGCAAGACAAATTTCATGTCAAATGCCCTCGGCGGAGACCAAATACAGCAGGAAAAGGGACGAACATCACCGCACGACGTGTTCAAGATGCTTGAAGCCCAAGCAGAGTTAAGCTTCCAAAACAAGTAGCTCGGTAAATCTTTATTGCAGCCAAAATAATCTTCGACTTGGCTCAAGTTTCAAAACCGCTGAACAAACGGGATTTTTCTTGAGCAGCGTCCCACCTGAACTGTGATCCACAACTGGGGAACGAACATGCACATTTGCTGTACGAAAATACAATGGCAAACGATGCAGATTCGGCAATAAAATGCCTGGTTGCTCCGAAGTGAATGTTTTGCGTGTTCCATCAAAGAGACGTCACTTTATCGACCCTCCAGAACCACAACGATCGTAGATCCACAATACTAATGACAGAAGTACAAGTCATGTGTGTACAGATGTACTTTCACCACAACCAGGTACATGTATGTTGAGCCCTGGGAACATCGGGACCTTTGACAATTCTGCGTGTTGTCTGGAATACTCGATCACGTTGTTCGTATTCATATGGCTTCATATTCAGGGATTTGGGCACGAAACCCGTCAGTATCAGTTTCTTTGCAGGTGAAAACTTGGCAAGAAAGAGAACGTCAGCTGATCCAGGCCAGGTTTACGCAGGACACGTCACGCGCTGCGTTCATCGGCGCTGGTGTGGCTTGTCGCTGACGCAAGATTTTAGTTACTTGATACGGCACAAAAGTCCCAAAGATCTTGAGCACTGAAAGCGCACCTGCCTCCTACAGTTTTATGGCAAAATGTTGAGATTTTACGTTTCTGTAAAAGCCTGAAACCAATAAAATCACGAAGCAAATCAACCCAGAGCATCTCAACAAATTTTCCAGCAGAACCACGAGGACTTCCTGTGAAGCCTATCTCTCTGCTATCTTTATGCGCACAAAGCCGAATGCCAACAACAATATTTCTCTCTCCCTCCATGCAGACAGACAAATTTAGGAGTCTCTTGAAAGGTACCATTACGCTAGCTTTATTCCGTGGTTGTTGGGCCAACCCCCGGTGGAGCCAAGTCTCTGCATAAGGTCAAAAGCCGCACCCCATGAACAAACTGCGCGCCTCGCATCACGTAGCAACCAGATCTCATTGTTGTTATCAACCCAGGTCAAATATGGTGCATTTCACATGGAATAGCGAAGCGCAAAGATTGGGAGTCAATGGATCCTCTGTGTTGTGGTCTGAACCAGATAACTCTGAAGTTGACATGTCAGGTCTGACGCGGTGTGAAGTCGTGCACACGTATCCCTGCTGCTGTGTTGTGGAGATTGGCACTCGAGCAAGACAAATACGCAATACGTGGTATTGGATCCCGAGACTTCAAACTTCGGGGCAATTGTCAAAATCGTGCTTGATGTTCACAACTATGAAATGATCAAACTGCTGAAGGATCTGACATCAAAGTTTCTGTCTGAGTGCGTTCCTCGCACACAGAAACCGACTTGATCCGCACAGGTGCATCACACACTCACACTCACACTCACACACACACACACACACACACACACACACACACTCACAGAATGTCTTCTAACACTTTGGGTGCTGAGAAAAACATTCTCACACACCCTTACCCATTCGCATCTTTCCCAGAAAGCATCCTGCGTGTGGTGAGATGAATCCCAAATGAGGGCAGGCTTAATTCCCCTCCTCTGCACTCTCTCACCCACATCCCATGCAGACACACACCGTAAACCACAGCGCAAATGGTGCACATGGCCTTTTCATAAACGCTTAAAGACACCATAAAGCAATAAACCCTCCCGACATAAGCAGCGAGAAAATTAACTAGATATTGAGCGTCGAGCAATAAAAGGCAATGGAAGAAAAAATTTGCTCCAATGACTGCGCAGGTTCATCATTTTGTAGTGGGGCGGGCGCCAATTAGTGTCGCATTAGACTCAGTGTTGGGGAAACACGGCAGTTTTCAGTTCACACGGCCGCATCAAACTTCAGATCTTCAGAAAGTTCAACTGCACACTGGGACCCAGAACAAGAAACGTCACACGTCAGGACAGCAAGACTACCTGCAGGCGCTTGCTGGTGCAACACAATGAAATGTGTTCCAAAAGGGAGAAATTGAGGGAAATCCTTGTCATTCGGGCGTTGGTAAAATTGACAGCTCTCTCCACAGCTTTTCCATCGTTTAAATTTGGCCTGAACGCTGAACTGAAGAAACCGGAAAGCCTCGGCCAGTGTTGTTCCGCAGCAGAGCGCGCTGCGCTGTTTCATCCTGTTTCTCACCTGAACCTCACAGGCATTTGTGGCGACTTGCTTTTGTCACTGGTGGACCAGGGGCTGAGGGTCTTGGTTGACCAAAACCAGATCAGACAAACGACATCTGAACGAGATTTCAGATTCATCAGATGAATTTGTCGTGGTTTTGGAGCGGAAGAACTGAACGATACTCACATTGCACCAGCATCTGCAGCGAGTTCAGAACCGGAAGTCCGATGTTCGCCTCGTTCTCGGCGGTGCACGTGTAGTTCGTATTGTGGTCACCACGCTCTAGACGACGCACCAACACCGACGAGGTCACGCCAAACTTCTCCTCAGGCAACGTCATCTGCGCCTCGGCGTCCGTGATGACGTCATCGTTGCGGAGCCAGCGGATCCCCGGCGGAGGGTTCCCCGCACTCGTGGAGCACGTGAGCTGCAGGAAGTCCCCCTCGCGGTGAGGCCGCGCGGTCTGGTTCAGAGTGATGATCGGGGGCTCAGGGCGAACTGCAAGTGGAAAAGGTAACAATCCATGATGAACTTACAGAGTTACAAATGACATGAAAGAATCAACTGAAGCTGACTCCTCAGATTGTTCCCCAGTTCTCATGGACTGAGATATATTTATTGAGACTGGTCAGGCATCCCTCTCCTGCCCCATGCAGCAGGGCGTTCCAAAATTTTGCACTGATGTCGACATGATGTACAGTTGGCGAGCACCAAAATTTTTAGTCAAATAAATTCGGATGATCAACAGAAACACGTTTCGCAAAAACTGTGCAAGTTCTGGAGGTTGATGATTAACAGACGCAGACCCATTGAATGCACAGCGCATTCCAGAACGACACAACACGCCAACTTCACCGTACTCCTGGACTTTCTCAGCTGCAGGGTCCTGCAGGGAACCCGCGGAACGACGGTTGGATCTCGCGCGGGACGGAGGAGCCATCAGCAGACTCCCGCGGGAGGAGGACGGCACTTTCCCACGGAAGCGACGGAGCGGAATGCGGCAAAAAGCGCGCATACCCCGCATCGCAGGCTCCGGGCACACGTGGAATGTGCATTAGGTGTTTTGACAGGCGTTGTCAATGCACACTCACGGCACCTCTCTCTCACTCCTCTTTTTCCTGCTCAGCTGACTCGATTCACCCGCCAAAGCGTGGGGTTTCCAGACTGAGTGCGGACAGAGCTGTTGTCCTGCGGGCGGTGATTCCATGGTTGGAGCCTCAGCACTCAATTCCACAGAAGGTCAAAGCCAGTGTTTCAACAGCTCTCACATGTTGCCCCAAAAACAGGATTTGGCTTCACATTCCGTCCTTTTCCACTCCTGTTGAACATTCATCCTGTAGCATTTCTCGCGTCGGTCACTTGATGACGACGTTCAATGCTCACCACTCACTTTGAATCCTCCTCGTATCCACCAGAGCAACCAGCCCAACTTCAGCCCCTTCTCCCTCCCTAGATCCTGCTGTCCCGGCCTCCACCTCCGTCCATCACACCCCGGGGTGAACTCTAAATGGGGTTAATGCAACTCAGATTGAATAACGCTTAACTCCACGTGAGGTAAAGCGATCCATCCGCGGAACCTGTCCGTCTGCCTATCAGTATCTGTCAACCTCAAAATTACCTGGAGCTGCCAGACCAGATGCCATGAAATAATCTTGATAATCTTGGAATTCTATCGCGGATTTCTTTGCACATTTTTGTCGTGTGTATAAACTGAAGAGAGAGATATCCAGATTTGACATGTCGATGCCGAGGTTCACACTGGATGGGTTGTGCGTTGCGTCCCTGCGCAACTGGCTTGGATCGTCCCGAGGGCTGCATCCAGTGTGAAGTGGGACTCATGTCGCTGTCAGTGGTGAGGGGAAATTCTGCATCTTCAGGGCGAAACATTGGCTGGTAAAAGAACTGGTCTGAGTGCAGTTGCAATCCTTTCACTTTGAACTGATTTGTCTGTGAAAAAGAATGAATGTTCAGTCATCAAATCTCTCGTTTGGTTTCTCTGTCAGTTTCCTCGCGTACCGTGTCGCAACGTTGACCCTTGCGGTTGAACGTCACATCCCCATAAAGCCATTCACCGCAAGCAAGTTCGAGTCAAGAAGTCAAAATATCTCTGAAATATCAGACAAAAAGCTGGGCGCGAGGCAGAAAGACTTCAGTCATCACCTCCCCGAGGCCGCTGCCCTCGTCACCTGCGCAAGTGACCCGTCAAACAGAATCTGACGATTCCGAGCTGACCCATCTGCTGACCTCTGCAGAAAGGAAATCTTCCATCTTTCATCGCGCGCGTAGCGCATAAATGCTCGCATTTCTGGATCATTTGCTCCACCCTCTTTCGATTAAATTTTCTTTTCACAACTCACGTGGCATTTGCCCAGATTGTGAAATTGCTGAGCTGCCCTGTCCAGGTGCATCGACTCAGATGCGAGACCTTCACAGCGTAATCTCTGCAACAGGAAGACCCCTTCAATGGCAAGGTCACCAGGTCACCGGGCTTCAGTATGTGGGTCGCGCAAGGTCAGCTGGGTCGGGGGGGACCCGGTGAGGGATCCCCTGCAGAGACGTAATGAGGAACAGACGTTAACGTGCATCACGTGAGAAACGACGTCGTTTGATCCACAAATCATGTCACGTGTTCGCTGATTCCCCGCATTTTCTGAAGCTGTTCGTCGATCAATCAGTGGAACGTCAAACGCAAGTGGAAATTTTGTTTCTCAATGAAAACACAGACACAGAGAAGGGCCTGCAACATGTGTTTGACTCCTGGGCTGATTGCACTGCCTGGTGAGCAGAAAAATCACAACCTGCTGATATTGATTGAACAAAGCAGTTGCCAAACAGTTTGGGCTAAAATCAGGCTGAACCCACCCAATAGATATTCTTGTCGGAAAATTGCTCACGTGTAAAAGAAAATAGAAAATGTCCAGTGATCAAAGCTGAGGAGCAACAGCCATAAATTTCTTGGATATCAATAACAAATGGGATTTTTGGTCATTGATCATCGCGCAATGATAAATCGTATCTATTCCATTACACTTGATCTCCCGACGCACAAAGCAGCAACAAACGGGGGAGAGCGAGCCCCTCTCGGACCCCCGACAACCCGAGGCGAAGGGGGTCCAAGGGGCAGAATGTCAAACGCAAATGTCACCCTGTGTGACTGCGAGCAAAAGATATGTGGTTAATATCCCGAAATATCTCAGATATTCCTCTGTGCGCGTCAATGCGTGCGAACTATTCCGGATGGCGGACTGGGTGCACACTGGATGCGTGACACATTCTGTATTGAGAGAAGTCATGAGCGACGGGTGTGCAACGCCCATTGCCTTCCACACGGTAAAAAGCAAGACGCATCAAGAGTGAAGGCCTAATCGCCACAAACGACAACAGAATCCATGCAGGGCCGCTTCAAGTCAATCTGGCATTGAAGTCCCCGAGAAGCTGCGTTTCCTCATCGGGGGAAAGAGTCGCAGTTTGACAGTGTTGTGACGGGTACTATTTCAGATATTGGCGGGAAGCGGGGATCCCTTTGAGCTGATCCAGACTGGTCATCTGCGGTGGCGGGGTTATCTTAATTGCCTGCTGGGTCCGTACCAGGAATATCGCACATTAAGGATAGCTCGCTCGTACATTTGCCTCTTCAAGTTGCACTGCTGTACCCGCTCACATTTTTTGTCCGAGTTGTTCACATATTTCCGCTTCACACTCTGAAAAGCCAGAGAGTCACAACATCAGGAACATTTTGGCCTTGATTCACGTACGTTTTGTGGAACACCTGTTTTGTTCTTCAGCACTGATCTTGGGCCACTTAGACCAAATAGACTTCGCCATTCTTCACAAACTCAACACACTGCAACTGAATACAAGTCAATTTCCAGGCCAGCTCGCGCGCAGGTGTGGAACTCTTCACACCCTGCCTCCGCCACCTCCAATCGAAGGGGTGAATTCAAGCGGACCCAGGACCCACCCAACCCTGACCCTCTCAAAAATTAATCAGAATAATTTTAAAGTTGGAAATCCCCGAGGGATTATCCTCCTCTAGATCCGCCCCTGGCGGTCTTGAAATGTGTGGAGCGCACAGATTAGTGTGGCGGGCGGAGACAGGGTTTTGTTCTGTCACCATCCGTCTTGCTACAATTTCGCGATCACCACGACTGATAGTACGAGACGAAGCATCATCAAATACCCGTTCAACTTTTTTCACCGTCAGACTGTCTGTCAGGAATTCAATTGAGCTTTCTTCAAGGTGAAGACGCTCATTATTCTACTGTATCAAAACTCGTGTCGAGCCTCGTGTCCTGGAGTCACCTTCACATCTGTGAAGAAACTGTTGAAAGAACACAAAAAACTTTCTCGCAAGGTCAACTGCAAGTGGCCCTTTCTGTGTACGAACTGTTGACGGCATCCAGACTTTGACAGTGGTCAAGGCAGGGAGGAGTGTTTCTCACACTCCGTGTGCGTGACCGTTCCTCCCTGCACAAATACACGAGGGGTGCGTTGCGCAGGGAGCCACGGACACGGGCAGGTGCGCGCGTGAACCGGAGCGACTGCGGGGGAGAGATGTCTGACTCCGGGGCGTGTCTCTCCCTCCAGGGGGCGCGGCGCGTGACATTGATTGCAGACTGCGCGCGTCATTAGGCGATCACCCCCCGAAGCGACACGCGCACGCGCACTGATCAGCCGCACAGATATCGCACACACTCTACAGACGCACACACGAATCTGTTGGATTCACCATCCAGACAAACTGACCCTGTAGTTCAGGTCTTTTGCGCCAAGTCGTCATCAACGAAAGAAAGCGGAACAGCGTATTTGGGTGGGGAGCTAATCCAGACCAGGAGCGAAAACAGTCCTCGCATTAGCTTTTTAGCTGTCTTCACCTTCACTTGCATCACTCCAAACCAATTTGCACCATTTCCACTTTTTTCCTCTGCTGGACCTGGGAGACATTTGTCTTGACTCCGGGATAACGAGGAGAACGCGTCTGTCCGGAGCGACCTTTCCACACCGGAAACTGTGACCTCATTAGTTCTGCACCTCTGAGTCCACCCAGGTAACGAAGCAAAAAACAAACGTTTCTGCAATTTGTACCAGTCTGGATTTCACAAGGGTGGGTCTCAATCATTTATCTTCTTGATTTCATTGCGAAGTTGCAAACAGGAGACAGAATTCAGACCTGTGCATTGCGCTCTTTGCTTCGTCGTTTGCGACACAGTGTTCTGTCCCTTAAAGTGTGAACTCCGGTGAATAAATACGTGAATACAGCCCTTGTGCTGTAGACATCAGTCAATATTCTCGCAATGTCCGAATGTCACATGGTTGTGACAGATATCCAAGTTGGTGTAGTGGTCCGATAACCAACGCAGATGTTTTGTGCTACGCTGTTGAGTCTACCAGAGGAGATCGCACTCTGTGCCCTGAGTACTCACTCAGACCCACAGCTGCTTCCTTACATCTAGGTACTTACACTTCATACACCGCACTTCACTGGTGATGCATATTCATGCAGTTGAACTGAATACCCCTAATCTCACCTCTGTTGACAATACACTTCCAAGTATCTATAGTACTGACCTGATAATGCAACTTCCAAGTATAGATGATCTCATGATTTATCACAGTCAATAGCATCGGGATATGTAATATTTCTAGCGGCAGAACAGACTACGCACTCATTCATCATTCGACTTGCACTTCTATCATCACCGCAGTCCTTGCAACAGCGCCCAAATTGACCTGTGTTGGAGTGCAGCACGTGAACCTCCATTCAGAAATAAAACAAGTCAGGGAAAAGGTGCTGCGGACAGCAACCTACAAATTTTCAGTTCAGACTCACTTCATCCCATTCATTTTCTGTCCCTATTTCAATGGCGCGCATACATCAAACGTGCGCGCGGTAGATTTGGTTTCCGCTGCACAAACAGAGGGGTTGGACGCTGGTCACCACGGTGATGGATCACGTGCGGTCTGAAGAGAGATGCGTCCACTGATCGGGGTGTCTTTTCCCATTTGATCTACGGAGGATAAAACGACACCTCGTCGCATGCGCTCGTGTGTGTCCTTGAGTGTGTGTGTGTGTGTGTGTGTGTGAGAGAGAGAGAGAGAGAGAGAGAGAGAGAGAGAGAGTGGTTCCAGAGAAAGAGACAGACAGACAGACAGACAGACAGTGTGTACGTGTGTGAGCGTGTTCGTTGGACAAATACCGGTGAGCAGGTCGGGCGTTCAAACAAATTTGATCCAACCGAAGGATCTTCCCAGTTGGCTTTGAATGTGCGTGACAAAACCCTCAGTCAGGTCAGTGGTATTCCACGAAGCTCACAACAACCACACTGCAAATTAATTTTTGCTGAAAGATAAATTGCACATCTCACAACCACCGTGTTCTGCGGCCCATCTTTACACACTTGTACACCACAAACATTTCACCTACTTCATACATCACTATTGTACACTACAGTGCAGGGTAGTTGGTAATGCATATGAAATGTACACGGAACCTACAGTAGCAACGTACAAATGCTTTGACAAGAAGTGAGAGATAGGGAGAGATCACATTTAGCTACTGAGGGCCACACATCACGGTAACACTGCACATTAATCAGACAGCCCCAGCTAATTCCGCGCAGAGAGATTACACATACACAGAGCTGGCGAGCTGGAGCTAAACCCTGGGCTTTGTATGGCCCAACCTTTGGTCTTTGGCTTCGAGGCGCACCTACACGTGTGTGTGTGTGTGTGTGTGTGTGTGTGTGTGTGTGTGTGTAGGGAGACTTCAACTGTCTCACCTGTTCCAGTTCAAAACCATCAAAACCATTTCGCTTTCAGTCTGTGCACATTCATCGTCATTCCACACTGTCTCTCAATGCGCAGACCCTGGATGCGACGCAAAGAGATCAATCTCGCTGCATCCGCGCATCCCAGGGTTCACCAACGCCCCCGCGCACAAAGAACCCTGAAGTATTCCAGTATCGCTTTCATACGCGGAGAACATGAAGACAGCAGTCTGAACAGAGTCGGTTATGACAGCTGGAATTCCGCCGCGCTGACTTTTTGCCCTCTCCATTTACACCCCACTTCTGCATGTGAGTACCAACACCCTCTGAAAACTCTCTCCGTTTGGGGGTTTGTTTTGCAGGTGTGTGGGTGTGGGCGGTATGAGTTTCCCAAAATATTTCCCAGGACAACCTGTCAAGTGATTGGAACTTTCAGAAGGATTGTCAGAGAATAAAGTCACAAACGGCACTCACGCTCAAATGATGTCATAGAAACCGATCTAACTTGTCAGAGAATACCAATCTTCATTTATTTCTCGGGGATAATCTTTTTTACAGTGGGTCGTTCCGTGAGCAGTTAGCCCAGCCTGCATAATCGTTCTCCTCTCCTCAGATGTGAATGTTTTCCTTCGGTACCTATCAAAACTCATAATATTTTGCCCTCTACACTTTGCGAAGGCTTTTTACGAGATGAATCGGCGCTCCGAGTCATTTCAAACAAAATATCACCGAGTCGAGGCATTACTCATCGTGAAAGTACTGCGTGAGTTGTTTCTGTGCCATTTGACTTCAGTCCTGAATTCCAACTTCCTGCACAATTCCACTCCGTTTCTTTTACCATCTGTCGTACGTTTCCTTTGTTGACTGAGAAGTGAGGATTTCACTCTGATGCAGCTTGATACTCGTACATAACGTACTCGTTTTTGTGCGGCGAATGCAGATTCGATTCGCGCGTAAAAACGTGTGCACGAAGAGAAATTCGTTTCTTGAACAGGGAGAAACAAAGGAACCGCTTGAGAGCACAACTTGATCCGAGGCGTCCAACTCCATCACAACGTTTGCCAAAGTAATCTCAGTTGTTGCTGTCGGGCAGAACGATTTGCGCTCCGCAGGAATTCGCGCAAAAACAGACGGTTGAGGGTTGTACAGGCAATTGTGTAGCTATGAGCCCGGGAGAAGGCGTAAGCAGATACGGATAATAAGAAACAAAGGATCGCTCGCAAATCCGTCAGGGTCGGCAGCTCCAAGCCAAATGAGATGCTCAACATCGCAACGAAGATATTTCTGGGGTTTTCCAACGATTCAAGGTGGACATGATGTTGATGGACGTCAGGTCCGACGTGACGCTGGTTGAACCCTGGGTTACGCTGGGTGGCTCGTGCGCTGAGGCAATTTCATTTGCAGCCTCGAAGAAACGAAAAACTCATCGTTGGTGAAAGTGTTTCTTCAGTGGTTTCGTCAATTTTGTCGTGCTCTTTGTGATTCTGAGAAAATTACTTTCACTTGAGTGCATCAGTGCAGCATCCACCTTCCAGTTTCAATTCTTTCCAACCAAACAACTGTTCAGCATCGAGCGACAAAGGCCAGATCTCTTGGTCTGCAAAAACTTCCCAGTTCAGTGCCTCAAACTGGGTACATCAGAAGGAAGCCGTCTTCGAGATAATTAGGACCTCGAACAAAGCAGCGCCGATTCCGCAGTCTGGAAACCCTGGAGTTGCGGACCACACACATCACTCACAGAGGCGGGAGAGCTGTCAGATGGGGAAATCCTCAATCTGAAGATTCTGAAGACAGACGCACTTTGGGATCCTCGCCGGGTTCACACTGAACGCACCCTGCGTTACATCCCAGTCGATACTCCCTCTTCATTGCAGAACCCTGCTGAATCTTTGTAAACTTTCACAGTTTCATTGGACGGAACAGGAGACACTCTGGTCCGTAATACGACATGCATCTGTCAACATGACGGGTCTGTTGTTTGTCCCTTTGACACCAACACCGTCTCATAACGTTGCGCGGTTGACCACAAACATCTTAAAATACTGACTTTGCACCCCGAGAGATGTCCGCAATGATTCCCCTGTCATCGGGGTGTGAGACGCTGTTGACGTGAAGCATCGTCGCCAGCTACGTTTTGTGATCAAACGAACCTCCCGCACGAAAAGAAGAATCACCGAACGCGCTTCAGAGTGGATTTTGTGTTCGACCAAAATTTGCGATTTACGAGTAGTAGGACCCAGTGAAACAAGACACAGATAATGCATCCAGTGAAAATTCCCCCAGTCGTTTTGAAGTTTTGGGTGGCTTCAGAACTGCAGGTTTGATCTGACTTCCTATCGCGGGCACCCCACCCATCGTTCTCAACAGAAACAGCCGTTTCACGTGGATTTATTTTGCACCTTAATTTCAGGACCTGATGTCAAAGTCAGTTATCTCGTAAGTACCCAAACAGGAACCATTAATTACACCCCGAGCGCGCATTAAGATAACGTACACCCGGCGTAATGCGAGTTTAATTGATGCAGGATGCGCCGCTGGTCTCAAAGGGCTGCAGCAACGAAAACGTACCTTTCAAGATTGCGAAAATGTTTGGTCTCCTGTGAAGCTGCACCTGAGCAAATCAAGATCTTGGTTCCCCGCATTTATCTCTCTGGTTCCCCGAGAGCTCTTCTGCCTGTGTGCGCTACAGGAACACGTGTGTCTGTGAGATTCCAAGACTCAGGTTGAGCTGTTAGTGTTTCGTGGCACGCACACATCGCACGCACGCACACGCACACAGTCTCAAACTTCAGCGCGGATGACCAGCGTACTCGGCTTGGCACCTGACTGACGGCAGTGGATGAGGCGTCCAGCGTGACACCTGACAACCAGCGCAAACAAACCGCAACGCGCGTGTCTGCGGATTATCAGCGAGGCTTATCGCCATAATCTTATCGCTTTTAAGCGGCCGTGGTGGCATCTGCACTTCTTCTGCGGCCCTGTGACCCGTCTTCCTCTTCCACTGAGATCCCCAGAATCCGTCCACTTGATCACGTGTGACACCGCTGAGAAAGCAGTTTGTTCCTTCTTTTCCCCTTTCCCAGACCAGAACCTACCCGATCGCTTGACTCAATTCAGCATCATTCGACCTCCCAGCCGCGTCAAGGCAGTGTGACTGTTCAGCCTTGTTTCACACTGGGTACGACATGTATCCAACACAAAAGAAATCCGCGTCAACAAGCGTCAGCAAGTGGCTGCACCAAATATTTGCGCAGCAAAATACCCAAGTACTCCGGGGTTTCCAAGGTGACACTGAGCAGAAGCAGAAGTTTTTCCACCCCGAATCTCACACATGAACAACCGCAATATTTTTCCTGTTTTTTCTGCTTCTGGATTTGTGGGGGCAAAAACGTTTGGAGTGAAGAGATGCACTCAGAACCTGTTATTTCTGCTGTTACAGATCTACCGAAGTCGACGGTTCGGAAGAGGTCGGTGGGATGACTCGGGCGGATCCACGTGGAGCAGAGAATCCTCAGATCACTTCAGTCGCACGAAGACCAACGTTTGTTTCCTGTGCGCACTGCGTTGTTGTACGACTGTCGAGCATGGTGGACAAACACGGCGTCAACGCAGCACTCGTCCTGACAAACCCAGAGCCGAATGATCCCATCATTGTTCTGGTCAGGTTTTCTGTGGTGCCAAGCTCGAGGGGAAGGAATAGTTCACCCGGAATCCGCCAGATTCGCCAGGAAAGGTGGCGAAAATTCACTGGATCCTTTTCATGATACGTCACGACTTGAGAGTCCTCCCTCCCTGGATCCGAACCAGCAGTTCCTCTGCCCGGAGCACTGTGTAGCCGCCTGTTTATCTACACTTATATTTCATAGAGAAAATATCGCATATATCCTCTCCGATCCCAAAACACCGGCACGCTGCACGTTGGTGTCTGGAGCCAGAACCCACCCTTCCGCACACACATGCAGAGATGTTTGAATCCAAAGGGTGTGACTTCCACCAACACTGCTGTGCATCCACGATTTGGTCCCACTGACTGTCCTCTGAAGTACATTCTATTCCCACAGAACCAAACCAAACCAACGTCACACGAGCGCAGTATGAGCCCCACCGGGTCGAAGTTCTGTCGCTCAAGTTTGGTTCTGCGGGACACAGGCTACAGGGCTATCAGATTTTTGACTGAAGAAAGGACCAATTGATGACCCCCAAGCCTGGATGCATGGCATCCCATGGGTTCTGATCGGAGGCGTGTGAAACTCACAGCTTGGTCGGTGGGTGGCCTCACATGCGTTTCCACGGTCTTCCATCTTTCTGATTCTCGTCAAACGGCGCTCCGCTGCCAAGAACAACAGATCCAGTGGCATCTCTTCCCCAACCATCTCCAGACCCTGGCCCCCACTTGGCTCTGTCTATATCAGTTACGGGAGCGATACCGCTCGTTTGATACCAACAACACGCAGATCTGGCCGAGTTCCTCCTTCCGTTGGCAAGACCCGTGTCGGGGCAACAGGGAAAACAAACAAGGCGCGTATCCAGTGACAACAGTCGAGTAGCGATGAGATTCGGTGCCAAAGAAATTTCCCAAGCCCGGAAACACTGGATGCGGGTCTCGTGACTTGATCAATTTCATCTTGAGGTGAGATTCTGATGAGACTGATGAACCACGCAGCACTTACAAGACCAATATCTCAGGTGCAACAAACGAGCAATTCATCACTTCCAAACAATTCAAGTTCAGCAACATAAATTTCAAAACCACAATTGTAAGCACAGTGCACCTTTGCCCCCTCCACACAGACGTTTGTTGTCATAAACTTTGCACCTCGTTAACCTCTTATTGTCTCCAGCACAAACCGAGTAAATAATTCAAATCATCAGCTGCGAGACGCACCATTTCACTCCACCCACCCGAAATAATCCGAGCAGAGCAAAATCGAACCATTCCCCCTGTAATTCACCTCAATCGTTTTGAAAACTTTTTGTCTTTTCTGGTTCACAACTTCAACCAGGAGTCGGCTGCTGTGCCCAAAAATCGAACTTTGTGGCCGGCGGAATTTTTTTCTTTAAAATGACTGTAAAACGTCTTTGTTCTGGGGATTTCACGCGCATCATCGGTTATTCCTAATCCGTCCTTTGTATAGGAATAATCCACGGTGGAACAATTCCACTTTTTGCCCATTTTCGCCCTCACATGTTTTTGTCTGATTCGCCGCTTTTTTCTGGGGAAGAACAACTCAAAGTGATAGTGTATTGGAGAGAAGGAATATTCAGCCGTGCAAAAACCCAGAGAGATTCTGAGGCAGCGGAGCATGGCAACGATCAATGGCATGCACTCACGCACTCATGCCTGGCTGCAGCATAACCTGCTACGCGAGGCAGTTTGGCAGAGCGTTGTCGTTTTGATTTTGCTGACAGTGACACACCATTGTGGCAGAACTGACAGCAAGGCTCGGGCAGTTTCAATGGCAGTTTGACGCGTGGTGCTCGTGTTACGTGTGGTTCCATCTAAGCGTGGAGAACTCCACCATCCTTTGTTTGAAATCGTGTGTGTGTGTGTGTGTGTGTGTGTGTGTGTGTGTGTGTGTGTGTGTGGTGTGTGTGTGTGTGTGTACGTGCCTGTGTCCCACCAAAGTAATTTCGAGGCGATGTGCTCACAAAGGGTGCTCAACCACTGCCGCTGTTGCAGGAGATTTGGCTCCAGCGGGAACCATTCTTTCCTCCTTTGTTGTACGATTGTGAGATAAATTTGTTTTCTCTCCGGTCGTCACCACAACACAGCACCATAAATAAGTCTGCGCGTGACATAACCTGATGATCCAACAGGGACCGGAATCAGCCGCACAAATTAGAAACAGCTCGACGACGCACACACGCAACTGCAGTCGGATCACTCAACAACAACCATGCCGCGTCAGATGGAGCTGCCACAGAAAAGCGAATCAATTGCAAAATGACCAAAGCGTGTCTGTGGGAACAAAGGATCCCCAGGTCTTCAATAGGATCAAATGTGGAAGAATTTACAAGAACGTAAACGAAGGAAGTTGCAGCACGAGTTGCTCCATTCATTCGACGTATTGTAGCAGAAAAGCACCGCTCAATACGCAATACATGTTTGATGAAGGGCGCCCCTCCCCCCGATGCCTCTCCCTCAATCGCTTCACTGTGAAGAGGCTTCAGTCCTGAACAATTTTGTCGTCAAAGAACCTTGCACACCTTTCCTGATACCCCTGTGAGGGAGGCGACGACCATTTTTCAAGCCACCGAACCCAACCCGCCCACCCTCGAAGGAAACCACAAGTGAACCCAAACTCTAGTCCCAAAGGACTTTCCACCACGAGACCCTCACCCTCTGGAGTCATTCATTACAGAGTTTTTGGAACAAGATTTTCACGTGGATGTTTGAGAGTTTCCCTCCACCTTCGGTATTGACCTGTTCAACACGACGATTACCTTCTGCAAAATTGCTTTCCCCTGCAAAAAACCCATTCCCTGCTCGACTGTGTGTTTGCACTGGGAAGGGGAATGAAGCGATGTTTGCCCGTCAAGACAAGCACACAAAAGGTGCGCTTACAAACGATTCGATTGCAGGTGAGACACAATATTGGACGGACAAACTCTTCACTCTTTGTTTCAGGGACACTGGATGGAAGCAGGGCAGAAAGTGTGAGTGCGGGTGTGGCTGTGTGCGTGCGTGCGTGTGGAAGAGCGGTTGAGATGAGAACGCCTGTCCAGGCAAAGCATTTTCGTACCTGTTGTAGTTGTTCCAAAACGTATGCAGTCATTTGTGACACATTTTGCACGGTTCTGCAGATTCAAGTGTTCATCAATTCAAACAAGTTCCACTTTCCCCTGGCCCACTCACCAATGAATGATTTTCACGCCCAAAATAAACATCATTCATTTAATTTTCCAACCCAATGCTGCTCAATTTGTCAGTCTGGAATCCATTCAAAAGTGACACGAAAAAATCATCACGCAATCAAATCAGCATTGGTCTGATTTGTCCAACAATGCAACATTTTGCCGTCAAAACAATTTCATACGGATGACATGCTCCTGTGTGGACACTTTGCCCACTCTCTCAGTTCTGGCCTCAAATCAAACGGGAAGCTACGAAGCCACACGTTCAATTGCAGAAAAACAAGTTTCAAGCAACAGCTGAATTCAGTTCTACTGATTTTCAATTCAAGCCCCAGCCTTTCTGTTGCGTAAGGCGCATTCCAACAAAGCAATCCATTGAAACCAAACGGACCGCATTAAAACACGGGTTGCAATGATAACGCAGCCCCTTCAGCTGCGCATAATGACCAGCGACACAACAGGCGAGCCACTGATGAATATCACAAAGGACTCATCTCACTAAAGTCACAAGGCCTGTTTCACACAGGATGCAAAAGGCGGTTCGGTCCCACAACATCAGTGGACACCGCGTCGCACTGGGACGCAAAACACAGACCTCCAGCGTGAACCCGGCCTCAGGCCACGATTCCGTGACGCAACACTGGGGCACATCCCTCCATTGTGTCTTCCGCCCCTGGTCCTCTTTCCCTCACACCCAAACTACCCCCTTCAGTTTTCTCTTTCTCCAGGTCGAAGACCCGCGGCATCTTCACCAGACAGGGGCACCTCCCCCTTCTGCTGCTGACCCCCCTCAGACGCAGCAGCCTCGGGCCTGTTATGTTTAGAAAATGTCAACTTCCTGCAACCAGTGACACCCACTGTCAGACCTGAATCAGACAGTGGGTGCGTCGAGGACTGCAGACTGGAACAGGTCAATGGGCGTTGAGTCCCTTCTTTTGTTTTTATTTGACACTTTTCCCTTCTTGTTCAAAACACCAACTGGTGGGGCTAGATCCACCACACCAAACGTTTTTGTCAAAATATTTGAAGGGAGTCCAGCCACAGATCTAGTGCCCCCGTCTTTAGAGGGAATTCCGCTTCCTGTTTCAACAAACTTGAGTGAACAGGGATTGAATGTCAAGTAAGCTGCACTGCAGTACATTCCTTTAGAAACAAAGAAAATATCCGTCGAAGAATCAGACCCAAAGAAATTTCAGTTTTTGTCAGCAATGGGTCCAAGATACCAAAGAATTTCAGATTCCAGCGAGAGAGACTTTCTCAGAGCTCGTCACGACCATGCTGAACAGAAACAGTGCGGTGCTACCAGCCTCCTCCTGTTGCGTCAAAATGATACAGGCACCCACCAAACCACAGTCCAGATCCATTTCTCAAATTTCCTTCGGCAATGCCACTTCAGAGTCCAATTTTCACTGTTACCTAAACATCTCCGCAGCCCTGGCTCCAGAGGCGGGTCGGTGTCTGCAGACTCTTCAGATGCGGGTCTGTAAGTGGTCGAGTTCCACGTGTGACGCAATGTGTAAATTAGTATTACTCAACACCAAAACCCTGAATTTACATTCATTAAAGTTGATTTGAAATAATTATGACGTCATCAAAAACTCAATTTAGTTTCTTCACCACAGGTATCGAGCCTGACGTTTATTGATGGACGTTCTTCGGCCTCCAAGGGGTCTTTGAATTTGCGTAGATTTGGCGCGGGAATACGCTGAACGTAGATTCTTACATTGATTGCACGCACCCAAATTTCGTGCCAAGCGGACCAATTTCTGATTCCGTTTGGCAAGCAGTGTTGTGGATGAAGAATCTGTCCAGGCCATTGCGGGCTGCAAAACGACAGACCAGCATTCCTTGGGTACCATCAGCCTGACTGTGCCGTTTGAAAGATTTCACTTGCACGTTTTGAGAATCACCCAAAGCACCAAACATCGCCCACAAAGTGGTTTATGTCGTACAGCACAGCCTGCAGTCCGTCAAAACTGCGTTGTAAACAAAGAGATAAGGTCAAGGATAATCTACGAGCGCGGGTGTAACACGCGAGCAGATTGCACGAGCGATTTATGAGCGAAAAGCGACGTCGCGTTGAAAGACGCTGCACAAAGCGGCCGCTATCAAAGGTCTTCATACAGGGAACGTCCATTTTGCAAGGACGAGGGATCGAAGTTCCACGAGAGACTCCATAACGATGACAGGTCGTTCGTGTTTCAGCGTCATACAAGCTTTGTCCAGATGTTGGGTTATTTGGCGCTCAGAAGGACGGAAAACAAAGACGAACCCCCCGCTCGCTGTCCATGTCAAGCCACAAACAACCGCAGAAGTCGCGAGGACCCAATTCATCAAGTTTCAACAAAGGAAAAGTGCCGTATTTCGTGCGATCGCGGACCAACGCAGACCCGACATAAAAAAGGGGGTATCTGTTGCATGAGACGATATCGAGCCGGGAGGATTTAATAAGGTCATCAATAAGCTGATAAGCATCGCTGTGACAGACTATCATGTCTGTAACGCGATACTGCTGCATGCCATGACTCCGGACCAACTCGCGAGGTCCAAATAATTGCCCACAATCCAAATATAATTTCGGGAGATATGATGGCCTGAAAGAGAATCATATTGTGGAGTTTTGGCTTGCCTTACCTCCTCCCCTGCAAAGTCTGGAAGTTGTTCGCAGGTGCTGCTGCGTTGGAGTACACGCACTCCACCACCACAGACACCTACATTTACACCTACACGGACACGCACGCACTCACACACACACAGACGCACACACACAGACTCACACACACACACACACACACACACACACACACACACCAAAGTTGCAAGGCGAGACGCGTACTTTTCCCTTGTCAAAAACTTCAATTGAGCGCAGAAGGATGATTAACATTCCGGGAGCTTCACGCCTGCGGCCGTAACCGTCCCTTTGCATGGCAAATATCTCACACCGAGTGAAAGGAAAATGCTAATTAATTAACTTTAAGGCCATTTCTGAAACTATAATTTTGTGCAGGTTGGCCCTCATAACCTGGGCAGACTTTCAAATCTCATCAGGATTGTCCAACACTCCTGTGGGTTTGCTTTTGCCTTGCACCAATAAATTTTCAATGAATCAAGGAGAGTGTCCAAAGCTGCTTCTGTGCGCGGAGCAAACCTGTGTCTTGGTGACCGGACACGACCTGCTTGAAACATATTGCGATTCAAGCGTCGATGCACAGAAGGTATGAATTTATTATCACGATGAGTAATTAAGTGTAAATTAACCTCCAAGTAGCAAATGCGGCCGAGTCACGAACTGTGCACAGAAAGAAGTTTTTGCAGCTTTTGGTAAAAAGCGAAGGTGGTACGGACAGTTTCGTTGCAAAAGTCTCGCGAAGTTTACCCAACGCAAAAAGCTCCTGTGTGTAAGAAATTCTCAGATCAAGAAGCGGGACTCTTTCTGCTCAAAGTTCTCAGTGAGTTCGTAAACAATGAGAACTACTTGCCAATTTAAATATTTCTTCAGCGAAAACGTATGCATCTCAGGCAAACTTACTCCTGCTCCATTCTGTCCATCTTGACCTTTCACTGCGAGTTCCTGCTGTGCTAATGCGCCACTGTAGCCGTGTAAACACAACATTGGCAAAACTTCTCAGCACTAACCATTGCCAGCTTTGTAGGCCAGATTCACAGTGGACGCATTGTGCGTTTCCAACTCCACGGGCGTTGGACTCGACACACGCAACCTGCACAAAGCGTCCATTTTCTTGCACACGGGCGGAACGTATGACGCATCCAACATGAACCCGGCCTCAATCATCTCAAGAGCCACTTGAGGAGGGTCCAGGGGCCACGTCTCTGTCATAACATTCTGAGTTCGGTTACGTGTGGCGCTGACACTAATGCCGGATACTTGTGGTGCCGCGTTGCGCTTTAATTGCCATCGGCTGCAATCTGAACCCGGTCTGATCCCCCAGGAGGGACAAACAACACGCGGATCAGCGCTGCGTCTTCATCGTGCATGCAGCAGGAGATCAAGAGGAAGACGCAACCAGCCCAAAACTTTCTCGAAAGGACAAATTTTTGCACGTCTGCCCACACAACGAAGTCACACGGATTTTCAAGGAAATGCCAGTTGGGTAACGTTCGGTTCAGCAAACAGCTGTTTCACTGCGTGCAACGATTTTTGTTCAAAACTGAACGAGGAAGAACAGGGAGTTTAGATGCATGACATGATGCCGTCTGATAGTGCTCCTGTGGTTTTGCCCACCAGAAACCGCTGATGAAAATTTCTCTTCACGTCTCACGAGCTCAGACAGGCGTGCGATGATTTCTCTCCGTAGATCAGGGATCGCAGATACTGTCTGTCAATCCGGCCTCTCGACTTTTCTCGCGTCGACACTTTCTCTCTGGGATTTGTATACTTTGGACCCGCTCCAAGCTGTGTTGGCGAACGTGGGGAAAATTACAACGAAATTTCGTTTGCTTGATTTCTGTCACTCAGCGACAATGCTCAGTGTACTTCTGTCACAGGGCAGAAGTTTGTTACACGTGCAGGCAATTTCAACAGGAAATGTTGGAAAATAAAAGTTTCAATTCTGCATGCACTGGATTGTGGTGGTGACAAGGCTTGCTGTCCATCACTGACTGGTTGTCTTGTTTCCTTGACCAGCTAGCTGTTTCGCTGATTCTTGCGTCGCAACATTGCCCCTTGATTTGCACGGGAAGTTTCAAGTATTGCATGTGGATGTGGTGTGAACCGCGGTTTCCTCTGTTTTCCCCACCGAGAGATAAGCCACAGTTTTACTGCTGTGTCCAGCAGGAGGGAGAGAGGGAGGGAGGCTGCAGGAGGTGAGGACGGATTTACAGCGCGCGCCCCGTGTTCACCGGGTCCCTCCAGTCCCGATAATCTCTGAGATAATCCCGGGATCAAAGCCGCCTTATCGCGCGTGCGTCAACACCCGCCCTCCAAACACTCGCCGCGCAGAGACAGACAGACAGACAACACGAGCGCAGAATCACAGCGCAAAAAAGCATTCCGTTTGTCAGCTGTCATAAGTGTCCGGATTTTACACTGCTCAGTGCAACATTGGATCCACATGTGTTTCTTTGTGGCGAACCGTTTGCTTTGTTCCACGTTGGTTTGTCAACACAAGCAATTGGCAAACAGAAAATTGTTGAGATCGTACTGCACGAACATGCCGGGTGACAATGTGCGGATTGGATTCGTTGTTCTGCCTGCACAATTTTGAAAGTTGCCTCACTCGAACTCGGTGCTGAGAAACAAACGCAACGAGACTCGTTATGCATAGAACGAAACAGCCAGTGTGTGCGAGCAGGTACGTGTTGTGCGTGTGTGCGTACGTTGTGTCCCGCTGGACAATGCAAGGGTTGCACTTTCCAGCTGTGTCACGAAATGACACGACGAAGATGTAAGCTGTTCTGGAAAGAATTAACCGCCTTTCAATGAACCCAAACAAACTGTGAATCTGTTTTCACGGGCCTCAATTTGTGTCAAACGTCGTCACGTTACGTCAGAACAGACAGAACCAGCGCAATCGATTGCAGACTCGTGTCTTGAAATATCCAGAGAAGGAAAGAGAGAGAGAGAGAGAGAGAGAGAGAGACAGACAGACAGACAGACAGACACACACACACACACACACACACACACACACACACAGAGGGACGTGTGTTTGATACAGATGCACGCTTTCCCACACAAAGGCACCACAACATGACCTGCAGCGCCTGCTGAACGAACACACGTCGCATTCAGGAAGCACTTGAGCGAGTTTGTGTTGCGCCCATGTAACAGCCCCGGCCAGGGCGCTGTGTTGATGTTCCGGAGTGGCTCCACTCGAGCCACTTCTCCCTCCAGATACTCACAGATACACTGCGTTCCAGACTCAGACTGCGGATCCAGGACAAGAAGCGCTGTTGTTCCCCTCTTGCCAAAGACAAGGTATGTTTTCCCAAAAGCCTGTGAGAGACAGAATTGACTTGAAACTTCACACAGCACAGAAACATCAGGTCTCAGAAAGCCTTCAAGGCACGATCACTGAGAGCGAGTTGTGGCTCATTGAAGCACCTGAATTCCACTCACCATTCGTAAAGCCTCAAATTCTCCTCACGTGCTCTTTCGCAGGCAACTCAAACGTACTACTCACTCCAAAGAGCAGGAGTACTCACTCAGTACTCGCGCGAGCTTTGATCAGCCCGTTCGGCCAATAACCGTCGCCTCGCATCAGGCCAGGTGGACCGTGTGCGCTGCATCTCCCTCAATTAATGGTACCTTTTCCCTTGAGTATCTTTCTTCTTTAGGGCTGGGGTCATCTGGTGTGGCAGAGGGCTGGAGACGGGGGCATCAAACGCTGCAGTATTGGGCCAGGTGAGTTTTGTAGAACGTAATTGATGGAACTGAGGTCTGGGACCGTGCAGGAGAGAGGTTAATGCGCTTCTCTGTGAAGATAGAAAAACTGCAGCGGACGTGCAACGCCTTCGCTCTTTGATTGTTGACCTGACAAATTTGGGTCAACGCATCCGACGTTTCATGAAACTGGACGCAGCTGTTGACACCCCATGGCGACGCTCCTGCAGTGTTTGGTTGGAAGGTCTGATCATTGCGGGAAAAAAGAGCAGAATTTTGAAACAATGCAACAACATGCAACTGCTCAATCTGAAACACAAAATCAAACTGATGCCTGCAGATTTCTCACATTTTATCAATTCACCGAGTGTGAGATTCGTCCGTGCGGTGCTGCACATGTGAAGAATCCAAGGATGAGGGGTGGATCCAGCACTGGGTTCAGAGGGGTCCTGACAAAACTCAAACTTCAAAATTCTTCACCGCAAACTGAGAAATCCGTACGCCTGCCGCAAGACCTGGCGAAAATCGCAGTTGGGGGAGGGGGACCTGAAAGTGTGTCCCCACCCCTGCATCAGTCTCTCTGTTTTCATCAAGCGCCATGTAAGCTGAGATCCCATCCTGCAAATCTGCTCAATTTACCGGATTCACTGCGCGTCCCTCCAGGGTCGCGACGCAACGCGCATGTGCGCGCGCCGCCCGTACCAGTTGCGCGCGCACGGGTCAGTTGAAGCGCTAACGAGTATCTCCCACTCATCTCCTCACCTACTCAGCGTTCTGAGGATTCAAACAACGATCGAGCGAGAGCTACTGCCGTTCTTCGTCTGAATTGGGACCGTTGACTGTTTCAAAGCGAAACTTTGCAGCAGTTCGTTGCTGCCTTCTACGAGTGAGTTTCTTCGACAGTCGAAAAGCTGCCTGAGATTCCAAGGCACAGTTTGGAAGATCTTCGAGCAGCCCTTGCATCCAACTCAACTCAACAGCATTGAAACAGTTACGGTGTCAGTGTCCGATGCCCAGCTGGTTTTGATGTAACACGATGTAACACAAGAGTTCCACCAGCTCCGATCCCTGGAACCTCGATCCTCTCCCCGCACCGCTCTCAGCGAGTGCGTGTGTTTTTGCGCGTCGTTTTCAGAGGCTCTGCACCTTGATCCGCGCGGCTCTGATCGCTGCGGTTTCACAGGCTGCTGAACTTCTCAACACCTCGTCGGACTGATCGCGTTTGATCTGCACTCCAATCAACGTCTGGGCGAACGAGCTCGTCGAGCTGACGGAAATCGTCCTGCACAGAAGCGAGTACTGCGAATACTGACCCACAGACCTGGATTCCTGCACCACGAACCCAACGTAGCCTGAGACGTGTGCAACCTGGTCCACAATAAAAACGTGCGTACACGACAGTGAGAGAGCTGCAGACACAGCGACCTGCGCACCAAAGAAGCAGCACAAGAAACTGTCTCCAACCAGCCCTTTTTAGAGCTCGATACAGCTCACCGGAACATGAAAACGATGGCGCAACAAGAAGTCAAGTAGTTTCCCACGCATCATTGTCTTGAGACAAAGCTGTTGCTTCTGCCCTCCCGTCTCGACCTTCTGATTTAGTGCTCGGCAGTTGCTTCTGCTGCTGCGGTTAATTTGGAGTTAATTTCTCTGGTTTCGCAGCCTCTAATGAAAACTGCCGACGAGGAATGAACGGCGCGTTCGACATTCATCATCCGCGAACTGAGAATTCCGACCAGCTTCGAACTCCTGATGAAAACAAGGATATCATCGTCTCTCGAAACACAACTGTTGAACTTCACCACTTTGCTGAAACAATGCCACAAAAAGGAATTTGATTTCACAGTTCCAGCTCTTCTCCCAAGACATGAAGGACCGACCTCCCAGAGAGACGAGCTCTGTCAGAAAGAAGTTTTCCACACAGACTTGTTGATTCGGGGATTTACGCCTCAAGAACAAAACCTTTTTCCCGATGTCGCAGGAGGGGGGTAACTACCGATGTATCCAATGGCTACAATGAGTGGTGATAATTAGCTCCGGTTTCCAAGGCGCCGTCGCTCAGGTGATTAATCACCTGAGATACGCCCCGCGTTTATCTGAGGGAAGGAGCGGCCCGCGGTGTGATCGATGACCTGTCAATTTGACAGAAACACCGCGATATGGAGAAGCCCGATACGCTTCAAAAAATTCCAAGAAAAATTCCCAAAGAAAATGAGCCAATTCTTGCTGTCGCCCGACTGATTAATTCTGTGCACAAATTCGAACGTACACGCACACACAAGCAGTGTCGTCTTGTCGAATCAACACCCAACAAGCATCAAACACACAAACGCGTACCATCAAGTTCAAGGACACACACACACACACACACACACACACACACAAATTTCGTCATTTCTGAGACAGATTCTCCAACTGAGATACTCGGAGCCAGCGATAGCGACGCCGTGGCATCGTCACGCAGGGTAGATTGCGTACTCAGTGGTGCTGTAATGAGGTGAGCGCGGTGGATTAACCGCTCGAGGGATGATTGGATTATCAGCTGCTTAATCGCCCGCCGCCACCACCGCCACGCTTCCCTCGCCTCGGGCGAATCCGCAAGAAATACTCGCAGGAAGCCTCGCCCTTGGACAGGTTCACATCGCACTGTATTCCTGATGAATCAGGAGTGGCGCAACTGCGCGTCCAAGTCAACCCAGATCCGTTGACGCGTCCAGTGTGAACCAGGCGGCGTGAGTTATTTGGCTGAAGTACATCTGTCTGCAGTATCTCAATCTGTCTCCGACGCCGATCGCTGGATTCAAAACGCGCTGAACGCGTTGTTCGTCAGATCAGTATCAGCCCCACCCGTCAGATCACTCTCGTGAGTATTGTGCTCACCACAATGAAGCCTTCAACATCGACATGAAGATCAGCCACTCAACCTGCACAGCTGGTTTTCAATCTGATAAGCCGGACATCAAACCACATGAAAACCTGCTCGATGACAGCAGCAACAGCACGCGGGACGTGACTCTCAATAGCCTTTCGTGTTGCTGTCCGAGCAAGATCGGTTTCACTCGTGTCGTGACTTCTTCTCGGGGATTGTTCTAGCAGGAAATTCGTGATTCGCATTTTCATCGAGTTCAGGTTGTTCGAGTTTTTGCAGCTTCGCATCAGGGCAAAAAGTGGGAAATGCAGTTCACGACATCGGGGTCCACTTTGGAAACTTGTTTTACGAGTAGTTTTCATAACACATGTTGCCAAATTTTAAGAGGCTGAACAGCACAAGGTCAGAAGGTCACTTTTTTCGCAGATGTTGCAGCGTTTTTCACACCTTGAGTCGTTTCCCTCACAATGCCTTTTAACTTCTCTCTGCGCGTCTGTCCATCTGTCACCGTGAAATTTCCTTCTTTTCCCTTTCCACTCGAGACTCGTACAACTGCGAGAAGTGAGAGGACACTCAGAACAATAATTTAAAGTCCTGTTTGACAAAAAACACAACCTTCTTCAAGTTCTCACTGCGACTGGGATGATGTTCATTTTACTGGTAAAATTGTGCGTTGAGGCGGAAAATTTCCCATTGAGCGTTTGCGCCTCATCGCGCTCGCGCTCTCTAATTTACCTCGAACTGAGGATGAGCACCTTCCATTCAACATGCAAACGTTCCCCTCTCAGGCCGGTTCATTCACGTTGAATGCGTCAACGCATTCTGTCCCTATCTTCAAGTGGGATGCGAAGTCGCACCTATCTTCTTGTGCAGGGACGCAACGCAACCGGTGTGAACCCTGCCGCAGGACCTTCTGTTGTTCACCAGGCAGAAAGTTCGCCTCTGAGACGGGAATCCAATCTGACGCATCTAAGGCTCTCTCCTCCCCCTCAGGTGGTTGTCAAACACATTTGAAAACCAAGATTACTTGCGCCTGGACAAAAGGTGGAAAATGCGTCCTTTTCCCAACGGATTTGACCTGAAAAATCAAGACTGGCTTGTCGCACACAATTTTGATTTCACATGCTTGTGTGAATAGGCTTGACGTACCACTGTAGAGCTCAATTTTTCTTCATGAAATTAAAATGGAAGAGATAAGTATCAATATAGGATTGGGAATTTCAAAAATTGCCAACCAAAAACGCGATCTCGCGTGTTGAGATGAGAAAGGGAAACTTTGCTGTGAATACATCGAAAACCACAATGTCAGACAGTCATGAAAAACCTGAGAATATCTTCGCCAAGACAATTTTTGCTTTTCAAGTTTCACGTTTGGAAAGTTTCACTGCGCACCAGACATTAACTTTGCACACCATCTTCGGCTTGGGAACGTAGACAGGCCTTGCTTGTCACTACTGAGACAAATTTTGTTGCTGACTTGACTGACAGAAGCCTGTTTCACACAGGATGATGCGCGCTGTGTCTCTGTGGTCTGAACACAAGTGTGCAGGGACGCAAAGCATGGCGCATCCCACGTGAACCCAGCCGGAGCCAAACTTGGCACCTGTTACACTTATCACTGACATCCTATGATTAGTTCAACAGAATTCGCTGCCTTCAAAAATCGTCTCTAAACAAAAGCAGAAACCGTCCCTTACACGGTAAACGTCCCCGAGACGTATCGACAGATCGCGTGCGCGGCGCCCGTAAAACCCCCGAACCGCCCCACAAACACGGAAACGTCAGAGATTAAGATCTCTCGCAGCGTTTGCTGACTTTTGGGGTTTCTACATGCATGCCACCGCACCCCACTTTTTTCAAAACCACGCAAACTTTTGTCTGTGTTTCAAAACGTCCTATTCGGCATCGTTTGTGCACAAAAGTGCGGTTTTGACCTCGAAGTTGAACTGTGGGGGAACCTTCGGGTCCCAAGCGCAGCAAGGCTTGCATTGCAACTCCAATTCTGAAATTGACATGAAAATGTGTGGCCAAATGTCAAATTTTAAGTGGAAAATAGGCGAAGATGCCTCAGCCAATGGTACGATTGCTGTGAAGAAAAAGGCCTTTGTTGCCACGGTAACGAATGAGATGACACCGGAGATATGTCTTTGAAAGTTACAATTCGAAACCTGAAATGATACAGATGTCATTGTGTCGTCGTGATTCGTGAGCGTTGTCGGACAAATTTGTGGCTCTCAGAAATATTGCACCGGGACATTCGTCTCAATTCTGCTGTGTGAAAGCTTGATGAAAATATTCTGAAAGTTGCTTCCTCCACACTGGTAAATGTTCCAGCTAATTCTACCCTTGTCCCTTTCTTTGCTGTCTCTCAAAGTGCCTTCAATTGAAAGCTCTGCCATGCACAGACAGTTGAGATTGCTTGTTTTCCCTCATCTGGTGCTGCGTGCACCTTTTGCCCCTCCAATTGTGCTGGTTCAGTCACACTTTTTCTGCAGGCAGACCCTCCCTCTGCCTGCCTCCCACGGGACACCAACACACGCACACCTGCGCGCGTCACGCGCATCCGACGCGTCCACCGAGGCAAAAAGTTCGGCACTCAGAAAACTTCAAAAGTTTCAAGACAATACTGCTTTCATTTCCAATTCGGCGTCAGCCCTCGAAGCACTTGGAGCGGCACCTACGGCGGTGCGCATCTTCTAAACATGTGTCGCTTATTAGCAAACACGAGGCCTGTTGTACACTGGATGCATCGTGCGCTGCGTCCCTGCACAAGTCAATGAACGTTGCGTTGGCTTGGCAACGCAGCGGTCGTTGGGTGGGGACAGGGACGCAACGCACGTCGCATCCCGTGTGCGCGTCGCTGTCCACGCAGCGGGGACGCGCTGTGAGGCACCGCGTCCACAAGGATAAGATCAGCGCAGAGAACCCGCCCCGAGATACGTGTAGCTTTGAATAGCAAATTCAATTAAACATGCAAAAAACATCGCAAAGGTACACGGTCGCGCAATGTGTGGCCAAGCGAAATCTGTCCGGAGAGACAACTGACGACAAAGCGGTGCACTGTTCGATTTGAAGTCGACCCGGTCTGCCCCAGTCCCATTCTTCTCAAACTTGAACACTTTTCAACGTACACATTTGGCATCACGGTGGACAATTGGGACCCTTGCTCTTCTTCTTTCTCTTCGAGGAAAAGCAGGGCCGGATCACACAATTCTCCCTCGCCCAGCTCCTGGAATTCACTTGGGAGCTCAAAGCTTCGATGGAATTACAGTTCCTTCGTACAAATCGAACTTGGGCCACCATGAAGCAAGGAGCGCATTTAAAGCACCACCCCAACACAGACTTGAGCCAAATGCACACATCTGAGACCGTGGTTATTATCAGACGGAGAACCTTCCCACTGAGCCGCTTCAAACGCCTTATCGCACTTCCGCTCATATCACCGGAAGCGCTCCTAACTTCCCCACTTCCCGCGCTCGCTGGAAATGGCGCTGTTACACCCTGAAAACCAGGGTGAATCTACACGAAGAATTTCCCACTGATGAACCAAATGTACAGGTGGGCCAGATCTGCGAAGATACACAGCCTCGGAAACAATGTTCTTGGAACTACGGCCGCCTATCCACAGAACAATCAATTGTTTGCACCTTTCATGCTGAGTAACTTATGCAGGACTGTTTCCTTTCCTTCCTCACGGGATTGAGTTTCTTCACACTTCTTCACCACGACACGACAATATTTACTCGTACAACCTTCCAACATGTTTCCCCAGTTTCTGTGCATGACGCCCACCTTTGTTTTTGTAACCAAGGAAAACTGACAAACCAACGGTCACCAAACCCACTGGTCGAACAAAAACTACGCACGTCGTGACCAACGCAACCCAAAGAGAAAACGGAACTCACCGAGGACGGAGAGTTTGATGCGCTTCTTGAGGTTGGAGTTCTGGAGCGAGCACTGGATGTCGGAGTCGTCCTCGCGCTGCGCCCCGTGAATGATCAGGTCAAACCCGTCCACGGCCATGTCCACGTCGTACCTGCATCAATGGGGAGAACTCAAAGTGTGCGTGTGTGTGTCAACAATGTACGCGTGCATATTGTTTCTGTAGAGGGTCGGACAAGGAAGAGGTGAGAGGTTCAGTTCAGGTTCAAGAACACCCAGAAGAGTCGCATTCTCCGCGCGCACATCAGAAGACGAGCCTGCGACCCTTGGGCCTGATCCCTACAGAACACCGCAATCTGAATCACCCTGATCGTCGTGAATGTGTCCAGTCCACTGACTGACATGTTACGAGGCGATTGTCCACAGGTTGGACGCAAAGCGAACACTGCCGACTGGCAAGGTTGTTGCATGAAATACAAATTCACTCACCTGTCCGGGGCGGCCCATCGGTCCTTGTCTATGAACAAGTTACGAACGTCTCCGTTGGGTTGGTACTGGATCCAGGCGATCTGTCGGTCCCCTCGGTTCCGGATCCGGCAGTAGATGGTCTGCGATCCGGACTCGGGGATCTTCGTGTCGGACGGTTCCGTGATCCACTCGGGCGTCTCCGTCCGCGCGGCGTCCTGCCCCGTGGCATGCTGGGTCATCACAGACAGAACGAGGATCACAGAGCACAACAGTGACGTCACGAGTCCCATGTGTGACGTCAGTGAAAAAGGCACCAATGGCGAAGGCTTCAGGTGAACTTTCCTCTTTTGGGCACTTGGGTTGGTTTTCCTTGGCATAGCATGTGGGTTTGTTTGCATATGTGAGTTTGAGCAAGTGTTTTGATTGGCTGGGGTTTGATTTGAGATGGAGGATACTCCTCGGCTTCCTCTGGAGTCCGGCTCCTCGGGGTGGGACAATACTTGAGCTGTGAGTGGGACCGAGTCAAACTGCGAAGGTTGGGCAACTTCTGGTTCTTTCGGGTTTTGACCTTCCTGCCTGTTGTCCAGCACTTCTTGTTCCAAGGAGTCGTTGCTCCAAACCAGACACCTTTGTCCGTGGGACGAATACGCATGCGCACCGATTCCATCCGAGTTCCAGGCTCGTGACCTCAACTGTCCCATTCCTCGGGCATCTGTGTCCGGGAGGGTCACTTTGCCCGGTTCCTCCACTGTCCGACTAGAACCCACAACACTCTCTCCCTGCAGTCTCCGACGAGAGTCTTCCTCTGCGTTTCCATCGAAATAGTTCTGTTCTGCAGGAGCCTTGCTCCTCCTCCTTGGTTCCTCAGGAACCTCGTTGCCATGGAGATTCCTGCATTGAGCTCTCCCCTGACAACCACAGCACACCATGTCCCTGGTGACCACACAGCAGTTTGCACTCGTTTCCATTGTTATTTTTTCAGCAGTTTGAATTTTGTCAGCAGTATTTGTTGTGGTAAGCCAAGAATGGGACTATCGCGCCTTCATTCTGTTCTCAACCACAAATGGTGAAATTATGCTTTCATTTGCAGTTTGTTTGAATGTCACAATGGTGTCACACACAACACAGCGGTGAACTTGACATGTTCCTGTCCTTTCATGACAAGTAACCCAACACTCCGACTTGGACAACTTTTCCTTTTCAGCAAAGTTTCAAATTTGGCCTGTGAAGGCAGGAAAAGCGAAGATCAAAGTGCTTTATGAGTGCGTCTCGCCAACAATGAGGCCTTGTGAAAAACCACACAGATGCATCATCCTCATAAGCCTCCGACAAAAGCTAAACTATCCCATCCTCCATGCCTGGCGAACCTCTGTCACGGTGTTGCTAAATAATTGGCCAACATAGTCGTTACTCCACATGACAATTACAGAAAGGGGAGAAGGGTTTTTGTGTGACGAGGGCACCAAAAGTGATTCCACAACTTCTTGCCACGAGTTTGTCAAGTTATGAATGAAGTGCACGAGGTTGGAAGTCAGGGTCTCTCTGTTTCAAATGAATCTTCGCAGTCGGTCACTGGACTCCAAGGAGCACGTCTGAAAGTAGAAAAGACCTGGAATTACAATGGAGCACACACGGCCAACGACAGCAGATTTCAGCCTCTGCGCTTTCGCGTTGTGGAGCATGAGGACACGCTTCTCACTCAGCCCATGTTACGTTCCCACTACCAATTGCTCCCAAACTACGAGGTTCATTCAGATCTTCACATTTTGACCCAACTCGCCATGCCTCCGTCCACAAACTCAGCACTTACCCCTCGTGCTCGGATCCGATGCCAACTTCGTTACGAAAACTCAGGTCGGATTCACACTGAATGCGCCTTGCATTCCGTCCTGATTCAAGTGAATGGGCCCTGGGTCGTCGCTTGCAACGCAGCGCTGACTGACTTGCACAGAGACGCAAGGCTCGACGCATCCAGTGTGAACCCCGAGCTTCACTTTTTTATTGCAAGGCCGAGGTATTGTGGACATGATTTTGATGTTTAAATTTCCCACACTTCGCGGCGGGGATTCTGTCGCGCTGTGCCAGGAAGACGAATGTGTGCCACAAACACATTTGCGTTCATCGTTCAATAGATTTTTGGCCGGGTTCACACTGGATGTGTCACGCGCTCCGTCCTTGCACAGGTCAATGGGAGCCGAATCGCTGAGTTGACTTGAAATGCGATGGACCACGTGAGACATCCGGCACGAACGCGGCCTGAGACGCTGTCAAACTGGCGATTAAAATATTGAAACGTGCAGTGCAACAACACAGCTTCTAGTACGCAGATAAGGATTCAAGCCTCTGACCAATACCATGGGTCATCAAGTCCTGGAATCTGTACATCGACACCAATGTTCCTTGTACCCAACAACCAAGAGATTGCAATCCTCTGGCAGATTTCTACTTCCGATCCTTGATCTGTAGTCTTCTCCACTTCACAATTTTGGTGGATCACAACAAGTTTTCCTTTCTCTCATCAAGTTGCCAGCAACACTTCACGGGCTGCGAGAGTTCACAACGATCCTCAAATGGACATTTTGACACGCTCTATTCAACACAGGGGCAGCAATTCATGTAAAAAGATGGAATTTATAAACAAAAGCCAGTTAGGCAAGCAGACATGCGTACACACGGTCATGTTTACACACTGTCGCTCAGAGGACCATTCAGACCATATTTGTACTCATAGCCAAGTGTCATGTACTCACATCCCGTGTATATGGGGAGGGCCTGACTCTACACACAATCCCTCAATTGTTATGATATGCATACTTGTAAGACAGTTTGACGGCCACAGTTTCCCGCCTGCGAAAATTGACTCTTGTGGTTGGCATGCCCTGTGTGTACGAGTGGTTTGTGAGTCACAGCAATTTCTGTGAGGTGATGCAGAATTCAACAAGTTTCAGATATCAAATCGTTCACATGTCCCAGGTGAAAGGTAGATCTGGCTGCTGCTTGTGGTTGTTCATCAATAAAGCATGGACGGATGCAGGTCCAGGCAGGAAGGAGGCCTCGGCTGCAGAAGTGACAGGTTGCAGTGACAGTTTTCGATCCACGCAGGCAAGCACATTTCCACACAACTGTAACGACCATGGCACACGCACGCACACCACAAACACATCCCACCCATAAAAGTGCACACAAGACACCCCACATGCACACGCATTTTCAGCTCCTCACCTGCGTGCCAACAGCACACTCGCACCTTATGATACACATGGTATCGTTGTGATAATTCGTACCGTCCCACAGGGTCAAGTCAACAGGGGCCTCACCCCTGCGCAGATCCGCTTTATTCCCCGGGCACCAAATAAAAACCCGATTATTACAGAGCCCCTGCTCACTTCCAGCCCCTGTGTACAAAAGAGTGATTGCTAACACCCCTCCATCCAACCCTCTGCCAGCGCCATCAAATTCCTTGGGCCAGGACCAAAATAAATTCAACTGCCATTTTGGTCCCCGTGATGCAAAATGGGTGTTAAGACTGCGCTGAGAAAGGGAAGTTTCTGTCAGAGGGGGTAGCTGTTCGGATTTGATGCATTGCTCCTATTTAAGAGCTCGTTTAATGCCCCTATTTTCATTGCTGCAAAAGGGCATTTAGTGCTTGGCAAGAGAAGGGACCCTCGCGGACGATGATACTGAGGAACATCATACGGGGAGCCTTCAAATGTTGCTATGCAAATAGCTGCCACCACAGGATTCTGTTTTGGAAACCCGCAATCAGTTGTCCTCAAGAAAGGAACCTCAACAGTTGGTGCCACGGAAGATCTCTCGTGCGGGGATCAAACATGAAACATGACAACGAATTGTATTGTGAGGGCTTCAATTCATACTTACAAATACTAGTTTGTTGTCAGAAGAATGTAATTCAAGTAGTGGCAGTGTACTTTGTCCCCACTCAATGTCCCCTGTGCAAAAGCAAATGGGTTTGTGAAACGCTGTCCGTTGCAATATACATACAGAAAAGAGAAAAAGAGACAAGCAGGGCAAAATCACCAAATCACATCTGTACCTCACTTCACATCATGGCATGAGCCCAAACGGCATGAATCATAATTTAATTTCAGCCATCTCTTTGGTGTCATCAAATCCTGAGATCCAAAAGCATTTCACAACAGCCAGTGGATGTTGCTCCGCGGTGACTTCAATGTCAAAACAGCGCAGGCATTTTCACGCATACAAAATCGACTTTCTCCCTGATTTTGCCACCGCAACTCAATTATTCCTCCAAATGTGCACTCAAAAATTTATTCCTTTTCACAAATGACCGTAGATGTCATGAACGAACATGCCCCGAGGATATCGCATATTCAAAACAGAATACGCGTTCTCCATTCATTTCAGTCCTCATGGGCATTGTAAAAATGCTCCTTGCAAATAGAAATATTCATAAATACATTAATTTGCGTTGCTTCACGCAAATATTTACGACCGTGAGATGTCAACTTTGGATCACTCGTGAAATATTCAATGGATTTACGAAGCCGGACGAAGCATACCAATGAATGCGCGTTGCATCAAGCTTCATGGAAATTTAATTTGTCTGGGTTTCAAGGATCTGAAAACTGATCCCTTGCAAAAGGGTATCAAATTCTTGAGAAAACAAAGGGACATTTTGCGACAGACTCACGTGTGACAAGAATCCGGTGCCTCGAAAAGGATCTCCTCTTCAAAGGCTGAGATGCTCCAAGCTTCATCGAAACTTTTCACAGCCTGCTGGATCGAAAACATACTCCCCAGCTGATCGTTCAAACTCTTTGAAAATGGGCCAAAACTTAATCCTTTTGCGCCATTTTTCTCCAAGTGTAGTCTGCTCACGAGTTGCCTCAGTCTTTACTCCCAACACAGCAACGCACCATGGCAACGCCACAGACGCCCCATTGTTCTACAGCAACCAGGGACACAGAAACATTTCACCCCCGAGGGACTCAACTGCCAACAAAAAATACAAAACAGGTCCACATACATATGTAGGGAACAACAGTGTTTGGGGTTTTCAGCACATTTGAGGGCTTTCCATGCAAATAGTGTTTTTGCTTTTTCAACAGAATTTTGTCTTCAGGTTTCAAACCAGATTCTGGCAGCAGCAGGAAAACGGAACAACAGTCCCGTGCACTGGACCTGCGTTTGATCAAAAGCTCAGATTCACACGGCAAACCATTTCACAATTAATCAAAATTCATCAACAAATTTCTGTCAAAACTGTCAAATTTCAAAACGCTCATCATTGGTTGACACTGAGCGACACGAATGAGTGAAAAAGCTTTTACAACTGCCGTGGAACCATTGATATTTGCTCGTAATGAAACCTAAACACTCGGCACATATGATTTTTATTGCCTTTCCTGACGAATTTAACATGTGTCGACAATGTCGGTTCGTTTGCATTGTCCCACAGAAAAAAAGTTTTCTTTGTTCATTGACATGAAAAATCCACGTGCAAAAAGCCAGACAGATCTGAGACCTTGTTTTCACGGGAAGCGCCCTGCATTGCGCCCCTGTACAAGTCAATGGGCGCAAGCGACGACGCGACACACGACGCGTCCAGTGTGACACAGGCCTGGCGTGTGTGGATCTTCAGTTTTCAATTACACACACAGAGGAAGGCAAACTTTTTGCGTTTTCAAACAACGCCATTGACTCGTGGGCAGGAACAAGACAATTACAAGCGACGAGGTGTTTGCTTCGGGAAGTCAGTCGGTGGAGACACAAACACTTGACGTGACAACCGACGGGGAAGGTCCGACCTTCCTCTGTCCTGAAGGCCACGTTCCGTGAGATTCAGAAGCACAACAAGGAGGAATCGTTGCTGCAGTTTCATTCGAGTATTGCACATCATACGTTGACGTCAAGTCAGTTTCCAAGGCGTCGCGACGATGACGCATCCGCCCATTGTCAACACGTCTTCAACGTGTGTGGTGGAATCCTCAAGTTTTCACCACAATGCCAATCGTGCTGAGTGAGACTGATGCAAACTGGCAGCAGGCTTTTTTGCTTTGACAAAAATAAACTTTTTCGGCACGTTCAATGCTATGCAATGCAACTGTCCTCGCTTGAAAGCTTCCCTTTCTCATGCTGGGCTGAAGGGAACAACGAGGGCAACGACGTGCGCAGCATCCCGGCCCGGAGAACGTGCGCCGCACAAAGCGTCCGCGTCCTCGCGACGCAGCGTCGGCGGAGACGCGGCGCAGCGCGACGTGACGCCACAGGGTGCAGCCGCGCACTGTGAGAAGTGCCTCTTCACCTGCAGAATGTGAAGGGAACTGACAACACATGTTGCGACAACCAGATGACCAAGATGTCTTCCTTGGTTTGCCGAGCACTCCAAAAACAGCTGAACGATAGAAGACCAATGGGTATTGTCTTCCCAGGCCTGTCAAAGTGTCTCTCCTGATTTTGAAACCCGTGCCTGTTTTGGTGAACCACGCGTCCCGCTCCCTGCACAAGTCGATGACGTGTTGCAGCATCGTTTTGTGCAGTGACGCAGTGCAGGGCGCTTCCAGTGCGACAGGCTTGGCGCACCGCACCCTGGGAGCGGACGCAGCCCTCACAGTGCCGCCCCGGCCTCCATTTCCAGAGACTCGTATTACTTCACACACAGACCAACCAAACGCGGACAAAACTCCGATTTAAATTCAAACACAGTTCACATCCCTCCTCTGTGTTGAATGTCAACATAATGAAATGAAGAATTCGTCAAAGGCCCCTTCCTCTCCCTCTCTTCACTCACTTTGCCTGTTGATTTTTCTTGCACTGTGAATCCATTTAGAAAACCTGACATCTAGTTCAACGCAAATATGAATTCAAATTATAGCAGCGCTGTATTAGTTCATCCGTTGCAATAACACTGAGTGAGCAAGCACACACAAAAGCTGATGCGGGGTGAAATGTACTTGCACAAAGTGGTCCGAACTCGGGCAGATTTCAAGAGTCACACAGTGGCAAATGCAGATTCGAATTCGTTTTTGTCCGATTCTCGCGTGATACACAAATCAGTCATAGAAATTCTACAATACGCATTCGTGAGTTCTCTCCAGTTCTGCTGCCAGCTCCCAAATTGTTTTTGTTACACGTTCCAAAGCAAATTCAGACATTATTTTGAACACCACAAAGCATTTCACTGCTCAGGTGAATTAAACCGTTTTTCATTTTGGTCACGCTTCACTTTTTCAGCACAATTCGTAGGTCACAGTTATTGAACAAACCTCCCCAGCTGTCTGCTGTTTGTCTCGCAAAATCCATAGTTACCCGACTTCACACAATTTCTTGGCAAACTTTCCCTCATTTTCTTCTTATCGAAGTCGGAATCAAATTTTATTGTGTCAAATTCTGTGACGCGAGACACAATTTTCAAACGTGGACGTTTTCTCTCACAATTTTTGGATATCTGATTAATTTTTCAGCAGGGAGGAAGGTAGGAACAATATTTCAAAGCGAATCCATAAGCAAACAGTTGGGTTGCCTCGGATACGCTTGTTAATCATTGGACCGCATCCAGGATTCATTCAACTGAGGCCAATTTTCACAATTACAGGTTGGCATGGAAACCTGTTCGTTACGGACTTTGCGAAATTGTCATCATTCCGCAATTAAATTTAACCCCGTGCCCGAAAAAAGGCACGTGCAAAACGCTGTCATAACGACAGATCATTTTCACAGCGTGACATAATTATTGTTGCAAAAATGAGAAAATTATTGTCGCTCTGTTATTATGCGACCAGACTGTGCACTTTACCCAGGTGATTGTACGTTTTGAATTTCCAAATGTCCACATGCATTGGGGCTTTTGCGTCTGAACTGGGAACCGGCTGTGTCCAACTGGGTGCGCTCAGAGCGCACCATTTGCCGTGTACCCGTTCCGTTGTGACCGCACCCAAATGTTTTGCCACTGCAAATGTTGCACTGCGCCCTGACAAATTCGTTCGTCACCCCTGAAGCACAGCGAGGCAGCGAATCCACTCGCTGCTCAGGAAGTACCTGGGGTCCTGAGTACCCGACACCTTGACATACACCTTGACAGGCAGTTTGCAGAAGTGAAGAGTTCCGCAGCTCAAAGAAGCGAAGCTGCCTCTGCAGCGCGTGACAAGCGCCGCACTGTTGACTGTGACACAGTTTGTGAGCGTGTATCAATATCTGTCCCCTTTCACCATTCCCCGACACTGGCAGAAGGGGATTTTACGAGTACAAACGTTGCTGGGTGAATCACCTCAACAAAACGTCCGCGTTCAAATGGCACCCCAATACCCCATCTGTTCTCAGCGCACTGGAACGCCATATCGAACTTGCCCGGAAGAAGCTGGAAGATCAATCCAAGTGAACGCGACACAATGAACGAACAACTTCAGGGTCAATCATCATCCTCACAGATCTTGGCGACCACGTCGCTCCCACCGCACCGACGCACTTTCTGATCGGCGGGTCGTTCCGCTGGCACAAAAAGCCATATTGCTGCATAATTGATGGAGACAACGACGATCAGGCCCAATTTCCGACTGTCTCGATGTCTCTGTGTCGAGAGGGATCCAGGGGGCCCTGTGGCCCCTGAACAGGAGGACCTTTCGGGTGCTCACTCTCATCCATGGCGTGTTACTACGCTTTGGCCGGCAAAGCTCCGGCAGTTCTGTTACGTGTGTGTGTGTGTGTGTGTGTGTGTGTGTGTGTGTGTGTGTGCGTTCCGTGTGTGTGTATGTGTGTGCGTCTTCTGGGAGCAAGTGCGTCCAACTGTCGATCTCTCTGACCAAAGACAGTGGGTAGGGCCTTTTTCACCTGTCTCTCTCCCTCAAAGCTGAGTCCTTCCAGGATGAATCCACTGAATCCACCAACAGCAAAATTCCCATCATCAGAAGTCAGACCCATCAAGATTGAGAGATAAACCTCAACAATGCTATCTGATCCCGTGGAGAGGTAATTGGCTTCGATGCCATTGTGTCACCGATCGATGGATCCGGGTCGTCTCGCCGAACGCCTGGACGGACAGAAGGAAATCTCTCGTTATTGACTCGATCGAAACGTGTGAATCCGTCGGGAATTTTTTGACGGGTGAAAAATGTCAACGTCGCCAAAACCGAAAGGAGAAAAGTTTCTGGTCTGAGGTTTCATGAACGGTGTCTCTTGCACTTGAATTTCAGCACTGTGTTCAGTTGCACCGAAAAGACAAAACGTTTGTTTTTGACACGGAAATGAGAACAAGAGAATTCACCAGAACCAAATGAATGACCAGACAGAACCACCTAACACCTGCTTCACACAGGATGCGGTAAGCGTTGCTTTGTGATTGCGATGCACTACCTGTCGACTTGTTTTGGACACAGCGCAGAACGTAACGCAAAGTATGACGTGTACCTCCAGCATAACACAGGCCTCCGTCGCAGCTGCAGCGCGGGTGGTTCGAGTCATTCGGTGCGAACTCATTGACCCCAATACTGACTGCATGGCCACAATGGATCTACGAACATACGACTCACATACTGCATCCTGTGTGTCGAGTGACAAGGCCCCGCTTCACTCAGAACGAGGTCGCCGGGTGCATCACAACACTCGGACTCAAGGCCAGAAACACAGGGATATCAACATGTGCGGGCTCGGGAACAGGGACAATGTACATGCAAGGCCAGTGCCAAATGGAAAAGAACCACCTGATGAAACACAAGCCTGATGCAACACAAAAATGAAAAGTTCCTGACATAAATGAGTTTGATTCACACGGAGAGTAAGGCCACAAAAGTAAGTTTTCTCAGTCCAAAGCCACTCGCCATGGCCCAGCAAGGATTGGTGATTGGGGCCGAAGGGGAATCACGGCTCGACTCGAAATGGGTCACGCTCAGAACTGTCCCTCCTGGGTGTGACCCAGAAGATGAAGGGAACTTCGACAACACACACCTTTTGTCAGCATCTACAGGCGCACATGCAAAAGTGCCCTGCAAGGCTGACTGACAGCACAACCAGTCTTGAATGAATCGGGCAAAACCATGAGTTGGGGTGAAAAAGAAAGACACCAAGGCCGTCAGCTCTGACCCGAGTAATTGCACTGACTTTGACAATGCTGCATTACAAAACATTAGCCCGTCAATGATACGCATAATTAACGTGGAGGCAAAGTGCATCTGTCTACAATGCAAGTCGCAGCTGGGTAATCTGTTCGATCTCAGCGCTGCGAAAGCCATCAAGGGCAAAACTTCCGCGAGCGAGCAAGCTGTTTTCAATGTTGCTCCAGCGTTTGTTGCTGCCATGTTAATTTTCTGCCGGGGGTGAAAGTTTGCGAGGAACAGGCGGAGCACCAGACGGAGCGGGGTACACGCCCGCGAATCCCAAAAAAGACAACCAATCTGTCCTTCCGCCCTCGGGGTCGGCTCTTGACCAAATCCTCATGAGTCCACCCCCTTGCGCACTCGCTCTTCGCTTCAAATCTCTACGAGCGTACCAGAGACAAGCCCTTCTTGAAACCCCAACAAACCAACAAGACTTCTCCCACAATCCTGTTTCCTCCCAACAGGAAGAAATGCAGAAAATCTGTTTTGCCCGTTTGAGACCACAGCGCAGTAAAATTGGAGTGGAGTGCTTGTCTGTGACCCGCTGTGATTCCTCCCGCGGATCGTGTGAAACGCAACAGCTGCGGAAACTTTTTTGCAGCCCGATGTTCAGGAGCATCATGTGGTGACGGGAGAAAAAGCGAGGTTGGAATTTCACATGACACTCAAACGTGTCTGTTTTTCCCTTTTCACGAGACACATGGAAAATAGAGCCAGAAAGTAAAGTTCCGACGTTTCCGGAGGGGTACCTCTGGCACATGTAACCTGTCTCCCTCGATTCAACACGACAAACGTTGTCGGCAAACTAACGTGAACGTTGAACACTGCCGATCAAGCTACGTAGCAAGCATAGTCTGGGACGCGAACAAACCGACACACATACGAACACACATACGAACACACATACGAACACACACACACACACACACACACACACACACACACACACACATTTCACGACTCCTGCAGTTAAAGACAGCCAGTCCTGTCAGTCGATGACGAACAGTGGTGGTTCACAGACATCCTGAAGGTCGTCAGCAAAGGCAATCAAACTTTTGTCTTCTTTGTCCTTCCTTGTGGTTTACAACACGGAACATGTTCCTCGGGGCGAAGAACTGGCACCAAACGTCATTCACAGTGTCTCCAAAATCGTGAGAGCCCAGTTACAGACGTTCGCTTCCAACTTTTTGGACAATTTTTGGACAAAAAGTTCCCATAAATAACCCACCTTGTGAATAGAAAAACACACAGCGTAAATTGGGAGCGCAAAAAAGCGATAAACGCCCCGTTTGAACTGTGCACCGGTGTGCTCTAATATTTATGTGGCAGAAAATTGCGCAAAATTTGCATTTGTTCTGATGCAGCGTCAAATGTGGAAAGTCACACGAGTCGTAAAATTGCTTCGTTTTTGAATTTCACACAGAACAAAATGTTCAATACTGAAGCGCCAACAAACACATCGAGAAATCTTCAAAGCCCATTTGAGCGCAACAAACGACACTGACAGCTCCAAAACAAGAGCGCCTATCCCCCCCCCCATCCGCACAAAAAAAAGAAACTCATCGTCAGCAAAATCTTTCTTCGGCGGCCTTTTTTATTTTTCCAATGCGGTCAGATCAAAACTTTTTATTTTTTTCTGCTCACTGATGAGCTGACACAGATCGTTCCAGTCAAGGTCATTGTTTCTCATTCCAGGTACAGTGACAGCATTGAGTACATGTACTTTCTCGCAGTACTGAGCCACGTCCCTGGAATTCCCCGCCTGGCTTATTTTGTCATCCATTCACCTTGAGAGCTTCAAGCACAGTGAATGCGTCACGCGCTGCCGTCAATTCCCAAGTACAGTAACGCACTGGTTTGTACAAAGGATACACAGCGTGACGTGTCCCATGTGAATCCCGGCTGTACAAGCTGCAGCGTGCAGAAGCAATAACAGTGTTTGCTCCTGTGTTTCACTCACGACGCACACATCTCCATTGATCAAACAGCAAACAGGCGAACGAGACCCGAGACAAAAGGTACCGTACTCTTCAAGGTCGGTTTCACGCTGCGTGCGTCACGCCTATCGCACGGATGGTGTTTTCTGTCTCGATTTTCTGCAAATCTGGACAGAAATACCATTTGTACAATAGAAATAGTTATTGAACTTTGTACAAAAGACTCATACTCACCACTTGAGTCTCGATTGCTGCGCAATCTTGACCTAAATAGTGAGTATTCGTCTTTCGTACAGCGTTCAATAACCTTGTCGGTGCGTCTCTGAGCAAGTCAGTGGGTGCGGCATCAACTCAGGAACGCAGCGGCCACTTGCTCTTTTCGGGGTTGCAAGGCGTGGCGCATCCAGTGTGAAACAGATCTCAGGTTATGTGCTTCCACCTCACACCGCACGTTTATGGGGAGGAGACACGCGAAAGATCAAACTCCCGCTTCGGCTGCGTGGCACGGCACGCACTTTCCCTTCTCGTTGAACCCCGCCCAGGCAGAGCGCAAGGGGAATCGCTCAGCACATCGAGATACGAGAATCTGGGTTCGATTCTGTGGAGCTGAGCACTGTTCGACTGGCACCCTGGTGCATTCAGTATGCACTGGGCCCAAAGGAAATGTTCTTGCCAAATCGGTGACCCTGGGGAGCAAAGAAACCACTGTCCTTGCAGAAGTTGATTCCGTGTGTGATCCACAACACTGGTCGTCTTCAATTACATCCAGTGTTTCCACACCTTGAAACTTGACTCCCTGTCTACAAGCGGAAACGGCCCTGTCTTCACTCGGTGGATCCACAGGCGGCGACGTCAGACTTCCAGGGGCTCGTCCCCCACTTTGTTGCAGAAATGCGAAAGTTTGTGCACGAAGGTTTGGGGTAATTTTTTGGAGGACAGGGGGCCCGCCCCTTGGGAAACCCAGCACACTGGATCTGCTTCTGCCTCAACAGTTGTTCCTTTTGCGCGCGCATAAAAAGGCACACGCACGAGAAAGGACAGCTTTCTTTGTCAAAGATTAAGGCAAGAATTAAACATTGCGCAAACACGCTTTTTTTGCTGACGATGTGATGTCAACAAAGGCGCCTGCGGAGTAACCAAGGTTACGTCAGAGCTGCTGTATTCACGGCTCATTTGTCGCGACTTCCTCTCTTACTCATCCTGCCGCTTCGCTCACCTGATGAATACGAAGGCCCCGCATCTTCTGCGCAAATTATCTCGCAAAAAGTAAGCGTGGGAAATTTTCAGAAAATAATGTCACGAATCTGAGTCTCTTTGGAGAAAGATCTCCGTCTGCGCAAAGCCAAGTTCCAGAGAGAATCAATATTCCACATTTGGAGTTTGAGCTGTTGTAGCTGGGTTGGTGGTGAGCTTGCAGATGCACTGGTGATCTCACATCAATGAAGCTTGTCGCTTGCTTCAGAACAACCAATTCTTGACAAGGCAAACATTGCGATGTTCTCTTCCCCGTTTGAAATGGAAAACGCAAATCTATCTACTCTCATGACATCAACTTCAGCCTATGACAACAGAAGCCACACACAAAACGGCGGACACGGTATAATCTGACAAGTAGTACTCACAATGTACTCGGGACCCTAACTCGAAACCCGACCTCGAGTAATACGCGCCTAATACGGTTCAACACCAATTAACGTTTCACATGCCCAATTTGCTGCATTCGATACGCGTTTCAACTCATACAGAACTTGACTCGCAAACACACAGAGCCCCGGCTGTTCTCCTCAGACCTGTTTCACACCGAGAGGGTCATGCGTTCCGACTCCGTGTAAGGCTACTGGCGCTATGTCGACTCTGCGACGCAACACCCATTGGTTAACACCGAGTCACAATGCAACGACGCAATCGGTGTTAGACAGGCGTTGCTCGCTGCCTGTTCATGTTTTTGCCCTTTTAAGTCTGGCCGCCCAGGGGGACGGATGTTCGGGGTCTCCATTTGAAAGGTTTTCAGCAGATCGTGGAAGATTTGGATGTGAAAAATGAGAACAGACTTTGTTCATTCTCCACCAGCCTCACTCAAATCCACAGGAGCGCCAGGACAAGTCTCTGCTGAATGCGTCACGCGTTGAGTCCGTGCACAAGCTGCGTCTGTCACAAGCGTCATGGATTAACCCGAACAAGCGAGCAATACATGACGCATCCAGTGTGATCACACCCATTTCTGTCCGTGTCCAAATGTGCGCAACGGAAAATGCATAACGTCCAGGTTCAGTCAACAGCACCTCACTCCCGCCGCCGCAACCTGGCAGGGCATAAATAGGGGAGTCGAGGCACAGTAGAATTTAATCTGCCTTTATTTGCTCACAACAAGACAGATTATGGTCAGGTCAACAATCCTTCTCGCTTGCACGCTGAACCTGTGTTGCTCATGTGTGCTGAGTGCACACGAGAATCAGCCGTTATGAAAATGCGATTTTCTTTCACGACACGTTTGCGAAAGATCCACACAAACGTGCATACTGCAAGTGAAACCGCTTGTGCGACTCGTAAAGACCGTGCGCTGGACACCCGATATGCGAACGTACCTGGTGCGAGTTTCGGTTAGTGCGAACTCGTCACGTATTTCACGTCAGATGCGTCGCCCATTCCGTCCCAGCACCAACGGCAACGGGCGCGACGCCCAAAGACGTGTTCTGGGAGGCAACGCGCGACGCGTGCAGTATCGCAAAGAGAAATCAACGTGCACAGCTGGGACGTGCGGTCCGTCCAGCTGCAGCAACATTCAGTGTGAACAGGCCTTGAAACTCTCGTGACATTACGAGACAAATTGGCCGGGGTTTCTACCTGATCACATGTTCACGGCGCAACTTCTGTTTGCTTTGCATCCAAATTTGCCTGTTTCAAACATGAGGAATCATAAGACAAACTCATCGCTCATCAACCCTCACCACACAGGAGCCCATTTTCAGTACGGCCGTCAAATATGTTGATTGTCACAACTGCGAAATGCAATGCCTTGGGTGGAGGGTGGGAAACGTCGCTCAAAATTGTCAAAACTTGCGAACAGAAAGGGTTTCCCTGCTGCAAATGCTCGCGTTGTGCAGTGTGTGGGCACTGTTGAACCTGTGCAAACCCAATTTATTTTCCACAATGCAACATTCGTCGCAAGGTGCGCGTGCGAGTCAGACACCCTTACTCACACAAATACGTACACAGGTTCGCTTCACAGGCAAGCCTTCAACCAGTTGTTCCTCTCTCTGTGAAAATGCAGCGGGCAAAACGGAATCAAGACACCCCGTCAAATTGAGCCTTCATCTGACGCATCTGTGACAGAAATTCAACAATTTCCTGTGTGACAAAATTTGCAAAAGCTGAAGAAACACAACTCAGAATCTACAATGTGTAACACATCGTACATTAAGCTGTGTTCAAACAGAGCCTATTGATCCACGTGGTTCTGTTTCCCACAGCTGTGCATACGGCAGTGGCCGCATCAAACGCTCCACTCCGTCTATCATCGCCCGCTCAATCTGATAGCGACAACAACACAGCTTTTGTCTTCCACTTGAACGCAATGGAGATCAATTCAAAAGCTCTGTGATTAACACTTAGATTGGAAACAAAACTTGCAAAATGTTGCACGTGCGTGAGTCATTTGGACGTAATGGGCGTCAGATGATCGTGTGGTGCCAAGGACTGTCGCACATTAAACACGTCCCAAAAAGGTCACCGTGGCCTGCGTCGCCGAGAACAGGCCCACTGCAGTGATTGACGCACCCTGTGCGAAACGCGCGAGGACGTGAGCTTCGTGTTCAGATTTCCCACACCCTGCAGCGAAACGTGTGAACATTGTGTTCATTTAGACTCCAACTGGGCACTGGACCTCATCACTGGCACAACTTGTTTCGAGAGCTCCCCTCTCGAGTACATCTGATTTGAACGAATCTTTGTCAATTTTCAATCAAGTCCGTGTGGCTTGGGTGTCACACGAAAAAGGAGGTTGTCACCGGACCTCATTGCGAAGGACAATAAAGCAGTGGGTTCCACTCGTTACTCCCCAATCTCGCCGCCACTCAACGCAACGCGTTGCGCAACCACCTGTGTTCGGAGCGCATTACACACACATTAGGAGCGCTTACTCCGTGGGGAGTTCCCTCTCCGGACCCCTCCCCTCGGAGATAATTCGCGGGGGCCGCTCCTTGAGTTGTTTGTGGGGCAGCAACGGCTTCTTTAGCGAGGCACGTTGCGCAAATCCGTTCGCGAATCTCTGAATGCTCAGGAATTTTGTCGGAAAGTATTTTCTGGACCTCCGATGCGACCAGACAAGACTTGAGTTCAAATATTGTGTCGTTGTGTTCACAACAATGCACGCGTACACACACGCACGTTCGCACACACACACACACACACACACACACACACACACACACACACACACACACACACATTCTCTTCGAGTAACAATGTTTTGCGTACGTGTGAATTCAGCGTCAAAGAAGCAAGGCAGTTATCGAGCGCCAGAACTTCAAAACCTTGACAAAAAACTTGAAGGTCGCTCGAAACTGCCTGGGTCCCTCAGAAATCAAAGCCACTTTGTGCTCCGAGCCTTAAATCTCAGACATTCAAAGATTCCTGCTTTGAAGAGAAGAAGTAAGATTCAAATTTCCTTCACAGAGGATGCTGGGCTCCTTCGACACAATACCTGCCCCGGCAGTGGACACGCACGCGCATCGCGCAGGAGAGAAACTGCAGCTAATTTCCCCACAAAGCGGCGCTTCTCAGCTGACACGATAATTCCTGTCCGACCACGGCCATCACGCAGAACGTATCATTTTCCTCGAGTCCAAGAGACTCCGACATTTTGAAACACAAAGGAATTTCAAACCAATTTCACATCCTGTCGACATCTTTTCAATCCTCGCACTGATTTCTTCGTAAGTTTCTTGGCTTGTGCAGAAACGTTTCCGCAAAAGAATTTTTCACCGCAACGCAAGTCGTGAAACCTGGACATCAGAACAAAGATTTCAGACACTTGGATTTGGACAGCATGACAAAACATATAGCTCGGTGTATGATCATGAAGAGGATCGCATTTCATGTGCTGTGTGTTCTGCTGTGTATTAAGATTTATGACAATTGCAGTGCGATCTTCGCGGCAAAATGATTGATTTATATTCACTGAAACACGTGTTTTGCGACGATTTCTTTTCTGTGTCCTCAACGATAGGCATTCCTTTGTCCACTCTCACTTTTTGTGAGTGTCTTTGTTGAAATGCAGTGGAATCTTTGTGGCTTCCAAGTTCAGTGGAAGGAACGCGCGCGCGCACGCACACACACACACACACACACATTTTTTTCTTGAAAATGATTTGAGTAAATGTCAGAGTGAGTCAGGTCTGAAGACCATGACAAGATCTGGCACAGAAAACTGGCCATCGAACTGAAAACTTCCAGCCGTGGACCCACTTCCAGACTATGGGGGGAGGAGGGAAGGTGTCCAGACTGTCTCAATACCTCAGTTCACTTCTTCGTGAATTTGAAGGGGTCAAGAGACCAGTGAAAACAAATCCGTCCGTTGTGATCGCTCCTTGACCGGGCCAGGCATGTAGGCTGTTGGTGCAGGTCGAGAGCCCTTTTCACAGCTGTACCAAGCGTCTCTGGAATAGTGCAGGGAACGCAACGCACAACGCGTCCAGTGTGACACAACCCAGTGAGCTGGGTTCGCGGCACTTTGTCCACACAGAGGGACAACATGTGGTGGGAACCTCTGACCGCAGAGAAACCAGAAACCAAACACTTCACTCTCTCCACTCCAGCTCTGCGGATCCATGGACCTGAGTGATCGTGTTGAGAATGTCTCCTTTCTCAAAATTGTGTGACAGCGACAGTGCAAACTCCCGCCGAGCCTTGCTTGACTTTGTCAAGATCACGAGGACAGCAGAAACACACACACACGCACACACACACACACACACACACACACACACACACACACACCATGGATGACCAGGAAAAATTCTTAAATTCTTGGCAAAGAAACTTGAACATGTAAATGCGCTTGCACAAGAACTCTGGATCGTCCCGGTGCGGAAACCACCCGCATGGTCCCGGTTGGACATGTGTCAAGAGACGGACGGCCCTGCGCAGTCCACCTTCACTCGAGGAGCCTCTCATAGCAAACAGGTGCCGGAGCCACAACAACCGCTGACACCACCCACGACACTTCTCAAAATCAGTCTCAACATGTCCTTTGCATGCGACGAACAACCCAGGCTCCACCAGACAAATCTCCACTTCTCTTTCTTGGTTCTTTTGCGGTGGAGTTCTGCCTCGTTCACATCACCAACTGGTCAAACTTGACAACAATGTTCTCTTTCAAATGCCAGAAAGCTGTGAAACCGCAGTTTTCCAAGTTTTGAAATCAAATCTGGTTGAACTGATGTCGTGCGAAGTGTTCAGTTTTCTGATTGTTTCAAAGGGCAAAAGCAAACACGGTACACGTACTCATACATCTGTTTCAACTGGTCTGAAGAACAGTGCTGTGTGCACAAACACGAAATTCTAATCCGAATTTTGCAGTTGAACTTCTTTTCTCTCACTGTGACCCCTTTTGTGCAAATCTTGAAAGCCCAACCGATCCATCTACATAAATCTGTTTCTTCAACCGCCACACAAAGACGTTGGTACAGAGGCGACCAACATCAAAGAAAGAGAAACGCAAGATCTCCTTTGCTCAACTTAGTGTAACTTTCACTGCTCACCTTTGGCCTGATGACACCTCACTGTCTCCCGAACACGTTCTAATCCTCTGGTGTTTCGCTTCACACGGTAACCAATGTACGTGGTTGTCCTGGCAACTGCATCCCTTGCGACATGATATCCAGAGAGAAATCTGCAGTATTTAGTCCATAAGACAAGTCACGAAAACCACGTTTTGTCAGCAAATCGGTAAACACACTCACGCACAACAGCAGTGACTGAGCATCAGTTGTGCACTGAGGTGTGTTTGTGTGGTTGTGTTGTGTTCCTCAGAACCTCGGGAATAGGCCCCGCCCACTCCTGACATGGCGGTGATTCAGCAGTAGGGACGGACAGTGGAAAATTGCACTGCGATGAACTGATCCTGGATTTTTACAGAAAACAAGAACAACCTACAACCCAGAAAGCAAGAAGCAAAACCTGTTTCTTCTCGCACTGGTCAAGTGAAGTTTCCTGTTAAAATCTTCGCACGCACTGCGAACAAACGGTGGCGTATCGCGCGTGGCCGTCTCATCTTGGCGAGGAGGACCAACTCAGGATTCAAACTGGAACTCCCATCCTTCCGTACACAGTATTCATTCACTCCTCGAATCCTCTGCCCCCTTTATCTCCCTGACTGCAGTCAGCCAACAGTCAGCCATCAGGTGCACACACTTTTCCTTTCCACTGTTGACTTTTGTTTCCCCTCCAAAACTGGCTCGGGCCCGATGACAAAATCCAGGATCAGCCTTGCCCGATGTCCAGACAACTTTGCAAGTCTCGATCCGTGATCGTCTGAGGATTTCCGTCAAATATATGCTGGGTTTTCGGGTTTGAACAATTTTCTGTAGTGATATCACAAACACACTGGTTGGTATCTCAGGAGAGACTGTCCCCGAGGGCGGGAACCTCCGTATTTATTATGTACACAGTAGTGCCATCTGGAGGTGGTGGTTCTAAATTCACAGCTGGTGTGTCACACTACACTCCTCCCCCACCAGGGGGTACTGGCCTCTACAGACAATTTTAAATATTCTGAATATTTTTACAATAATTAATTATATATATTAGACAGGGAATAGATGCA
>JAAUXT010008788.1_pt1 | contig 85231 bp, 76 predicted proteins | sample 7278171 | NCBI WGS metagenome assembly JAAUXT01 (sample SAMN14350112, study PRJNA611818) | marine sediment metagenome | isolation source: surface marine sediment (1.8m) | place: French Polynesia: Moorea | collected 2018-08
AAGGTCTCAGGGGTCGGGTCTTCCCAGATCTGGATGCTCTGGAGGCTGCAGTAGATCATGAGATTGGCCAAATTCCTTCTCATGAGTATGAGGAGTGCGTGTTGTGGGCGTGGCCAAGGCAGTGGGCACGTTGCTTGTACAGAGATGGGGACTACTTTGAGGGTCTTTCATAATGTTTTGTGTTGAGTTTTTGCTTCACAGTGTCTCCTCTGTTTGTCAACAATGGTCACTGAACTGTGTCAATGTTGTTGTCATCATTGCATAACCGCACCAGTCAAAACTGTGTTAACTCGTTCCAATTTGCCAGTACAAAAACTGATACAACATGTAAATTCCACCCTGCACCGCCGGCATTGAGATCACCCTCGTACGCTCGTACACCAGCGGAGTTTCTGTGTTGAAGCAAACCCAATGGCATGCAAGGGTTATTACAGTGATGTGAAAAGGCCACATCATTGGCACAGATGCCAACACTGCGGGAACAGCGGTTGATCGAGATTTATGGTGTCAGTCGTGAAACTTGACCCGCGACGGCCAATTTTCCGGTCAGAATTTGATGCTGATCATTTTCCAAAGAAAAAGAATCAACAACTTCGCTGAGTTACGAACCAGAAAAGGGCTTGGGGTTGTCGCTGCTCAGCTTATTTTTGGTCAGAAACAGATGTTGATCATTTTGTCCAGCCTGAGTGACTTTGCCTCTCCCACCCTCCACAAAGTCACACAGCCAATTTTCAACTCAAAATTTGATGCTATTTTCCGGTGAAAAAATTGCTGTGACTTGGTCAAGCGGGCTTTCCAGACGTAGAATTCTTGTTCAGCTACGCTGGCCACATTAGAAGACTGAGGATGTTGGCGTGTACAAATGGCTTGCATGCTTTCGTCAGCCTTTATTGATCCAATGTGTGCGTGGACCTCGTAAATGTTTGCGGCTGGAGTCGCCACTCAGCAAACAGATCAGCAGCAGCCTCAAAGCCTGTGCTGCATACATTACGCTCTGTCACGCGAGGGGTAAATCCAAAGAAGATGACCAAAAGCAATGCTTGAAAAGATTGAGTGCGTTCATGCACGCACAGAGCTTCCTGTGTGTTTCTTTGGAAATGTGGTCTGAAATTATGAACGTTTTGAAGCCACACAGAGAAAACGCCCACCAGCAGTTTTCTGAAGTTCCAACTGATCTGGTGGCCGTCTGGTTCACACGACCGCGTCGTGCATGCAGGGATGGAACCGAATGTACTGGCCACATGCTGAAAGTGATAAGCCAGCTGAAAATTTGCACTTGTGTGCCTCTTTCCTCTTCCGTTCCCTCCTGCAGAATTATACACGGGCTGATCACACCAATTTTTTGCCCAGGTGCGTCCTTCGGAGCCAGAGCTTGCGTTTGTCACTGGCAACAGGTTGAGACAGTGCCAATCACCCTGATCACTTTTGGGGCGGGGAGGTGAATTCTGCAGGCGCGACATGGAACCTTGTTGGCCAGAATTTTGAAGGGAGCTGTTTTGCAACTGGAGAAACGAGATCTCGTCACAACAACAAGAACCCACCTTGTTTTACCCATCGTGCGATTCTATTTTCTCGTTGCAGTGCACGAACGGTCACCTCATGTGTGCAGGCTGCTTTGCGCACCTGCTCGCAGACGCGCGTCTCAAAGACGAGAGCGCAACCTGCCCCAACTGTCGGTGCGAACTCAACAAGAACGTGTGCTCGCGCAACCTCGCCGTCGAAAAGGCCATATCGGAGCTGCCGAGCGAGTGCCAGTACTGTTCGGAGCAGCTGCCGCGTTGTGGGCTGGCGCACCATGAGAGAGAGCTGTGCCAGGAAAGGTGTGTGTGCCTTGTTGTGCCTTCTCCTCCAGTGGATAGCAGAGACGACAATTGTGCACGCTCATGCTGTGATCATCGCAACGCGCGCCTGAAAACAACTGGCGAGTGTTCGCTGTGGTTCTCTCTCTCACGCGCGGACGCTCCGTGTTGTGGCCACTCTGACCCGAGGCCAAATTATGTCTCGTCCTTCAAACGAGTGTTCGTGCACCAGAGAGCTGACCACGGAGACACTCCAAGGTTAACAGGTTCTGTGAAAGTTACTTCAACACTGACCAAACTGTGTAATAAAATAACCTCTCTCATGTTGACCAGTTTGTGCTTTCTTGCAGCCAGCGACATCTTTTTTCACTTTTCAAAGGTTTATTTTTTGCCATTGTGCGTGAAAAGCTTGCGTGCTTTAGTGTCAAGGTGTCAATACACAAGAGGAAACAATGCAAAAGGTGAAGAGATTCCAAAAGAAAGATGCTGTGGGTCCGAAATCACGATGCACGATGTTCAAAAACGCTTGTTTTATCAGACCAATGGGGAATTGCACACTATGCCGTCAGTTACGTAAAAATGCGGACAGACCCAAGGACAGCATCAGTGTAGAAGTGTTACTTTTGTAAACGCACAAAATGGTTTTCCTCTGTGATATCATCAACTCCTGCCGATCATCGACAAAGCGACGAAGACGTGCATTTTTGTGACACGGATTTGCAAAAAAAGTGCTTGATTGCATCAGGCAATGCTCAAGGTGTGTACACGAATACTCATATTACTGCCGAAGTTTTCTTTGTTGAGCTACAAGACCAAGTTTTGAATTGACTCGAACTTGCTTTTTGTTTGTTGTCCTCCTTCCTTTCTGGTAACTTTTCACTTCTGATGCGCACCACTTCAGCACGTTTTGGCATCTCACAGTTGTGTTGGTTGTGGTTTTCGCCTCTCTGGCCGAACGTATGCACATGAAGCTGCACATGTAGAAAAGGCAGTTTATTTTCAGACTCAAAAAAGGCCAGTTTTCACCTGTCTGCGAAGCATCCTCAGTCAACAGACTGATGACATTATTGTTCACTATTTTTGCCTTCACGTTGACCACCTTGTACTAATTCCACATTTACTTCTTTGATCACTCGTCATTGAATTTCCAGAGCTTTCTCACGCGTAACTTCCTGCAGTTTTGTGATTCTTTGCGGAGTGTCATGTTGTGTCGCAACCTGGTATGGATGGTCCTCTTCAAGCGAGCGAGTGACGTTTTGGTTCGTGCAATATACAGACCAAAAAAAATTCTGCAAGTTCTTGTGAACAAGCCGTGGGCTGTTTCGTTTCCACGTGTGAATTCTTGTGTGCCAGGTTTCGAAAGCCTTGTGAACAAATCTACATCTTCTGATCAGTTTTGTTCAACATTTGACTTTTTTCATGTGATTGGTACTCAAACTTCCACACACGTTTTGGGTTTACGCACAAGTTTCGCATCCAGTTTGCCGCATGCCTGTGTGTGCCAGAATTTCTTTGTTCCTCCGGTGTGACTCAAAATCTTTCCTTGTAACCTCGCTCTTGCGCTCCGAAACTTGGTCTTTAGCTCCGACGCAGTTCTCGTGTAATATCAATGGAAACTTCAGTCTGAACATTTTTGGTGAAGATGGCAGAATTTTTGACACAGAATTCGAGGTCCGCCAGACTGACTTGTACAAGTTGTTTCGATCGTTCCGAAGGAAGTTTCCCTTGATGGCAGAAGGGTGTCTTGGACAAGTTTGTTTTGTTGAAGCCCCACACATTGAATTTACTGAGCAGTGGGCAATAGTGAAGGGGTTTGTTTTGAGAGTGGTCAAGCTGCTTTCGCCGCTCTTGGAAAATTGTGCACACGCTTTGCGTTTCAAGAAGAAAAACGACAAACGAAAACAACACCCCCGCCCTTGCTCACTCTCAAGATGTGCTGGGCTTCAGTTGTACGATCTATTTATTCTGTGTAAAGGGCTGAATGTTACTTGTTGTGTTCTTTCTGGACGGATACTTTGGCTGTTTTCACTTTGTTGTGGACATGGCACGAACAACCGAAAGGAAACTTATGACACAAACGGGAACGAACGAAACATTCAGCCTTTTCAAAACGATGTGAAATTATCGAAACTTTGTGTTGACCACAAGCACCCAAAGTGCAGATCTAACTGTTTGAGACGTTTCTCGTTTCAGGTTGCGCCGGACGTTGGTTTTGTGGGTTGGGTTGGGTCAGCTCACCAAAAAGCGGTGGGTTTTTCTTGTGGGTTGGGGCTGAACAACCAGACGCATACCTTTTCTAGGTATGACATCGCTTGGTTGGTATGGCAACGGTAAGTTTGTTTCTTAGCTTCTTGTTAGGCAGGTGCGTGCGCTGGGGAGGGGGGTCCCCAAGTGCCCTCCCGCCTTTTAGCTATGAACGCCACTTGTGACATCATATTCCGTGAACGTAACATCTGGGTCCGATATCATTGCAGAGTGGTCGCCTGCAACTATGAACGGATTGGGTGCCCGTGGAAGGGGCCCTTCCATGAGCTGGCGGACCACGTCATTTCCTGCGCCCACCCGCGCAAATCGGGCGACGAGATCATGGCGTCGCTGCAGGTGAAAGATAAAGAGCGGCAGGCTGAGGTGCGGCTCCATGAGAGCATGCTCAACCTGCTGTCGTTTGAAAAGATCGCCTTCAGCGGTATGTATCGGTTTGAACCGTCACATGTCTGGGAGCCAGGGTGTGTCTGTGTTTCTTTTGGCGTTTTCTGAACATTCAAAACAATTTTCCTGGCTTTCGGACCTTTTTCGTTCCATTGTTTCTTTTGTTATTTTAATTTTTGGATCATTCCGGAACACAATTTGAGACCACATTTTCTGTTGTTGTGACATTGGCAGACATGCGGACCAAATTCCAAGTTACAAAAGTTACAGGAAAGTTATCTTTGACCAAAATTGCACGCCCATGTCAGCCGATGAAAACAACTTTTGTGAACCAGAAAGTGTTTGAGGCTTGTTCGATATCAGTCTGTGCGAACGAACTCACTTCTGCTTTTCCGCAAACACTTTTGATCGCGTCAAAATGTCATTGTCTGTTTTGGTCTGTCACCCGTAGATTTTGATTCCCAAGCCAGCTCTTTGTTTTCGGAAAGCAAATGTTTAATGTATACTTGTGGAAAGCAGAAGTTTGCTTTGTTCGCCGTGCGCAAAATTTCTCCCACGAGGTAAGTGCCACTGTAGATTCCGGTGCTGGGGCTTCCTGTCAAGTTGATGGAAAACATTGACGTTTGAGAAAAAACAAAACAAATTGTGACTGATTCCAGTTTCGTTTGGCATTTGGGTCGAAGAAGCAAACTTTGGAAAAAGGCAAGGAGTTTCTTGCTTGATGAAAATTAATATGGATCTGGGCGGGCGCCACAGGCGAAGGAAGCCCCGCGCTATGTTTTTAGTGCAGTCAGTGCATGTTCATGTTCGCGTGAAAAGTTAACGCCAGCTTCTCTCCGCACGCTTGGCGTTGCCACGACAACAGACCTGCAGCTGCGACCTTACCGCACCGATGACTATCTGCCCAAGTTGTACTACGAAACGAGTCGCTTCACGGCCTTCAACAACCAGTGGGTCGTCAAGGCGCATGTCAACGACAACAAAAAAGATCCCAGTTTGTCAGCGGTCCGTTCCCTCACCTACCAGCTGGTCCTCAAGAGCAAGATCACTGCTCCGATGCGCGTGCACTACGTGGCTCTCAAGGGGCCGTACGGTGATGTGGCCATTGACCCGGCGATTCACGAGTGCGAGTTCCTGAATGAGCCGACAGAGACCGAGTTCAAGGATCTGCCCATCTCCAACTCGCCGGATTGCAACAAGCTGTTGGCGGCTAAAACCATCAACATGAGACTCATCATGTTCCAGGTGTCTAAGTGATGGAGGTTACGTCGTAGCAGAATTGTGGACTGCGAAGTGTAATGTGTAAAGTAGGATGCGTCAAACCCCGTGCAAGCGAGAGTGGAGACGAAATTGGGTGGATTCGTGTTCCGCTTTTCAAATTTCTTCATTGACTGAATGATTGCTTGTACTGTGTTTTTATGCGTGTACGCGTTGACCAAGCTTGATTCTGACGTCAGTGTAAAACGCTGTGCTTAGACCTGTGCCCGTGTCAGGTGCGTACCCTTCCAGCGGTCCACTGGAACATCTCGACTTCCGCTGGTCCAATTTGGATGAAACAAAAATTGAAATAGACACGTTTACCTCGACTCCCTCGACCACCTCGGAGGGCGAGTCATCCATTCCGTTCAGCTCAGTGCATTTTGGGTTGGATATTGGAATGTGAAACAGGTGGCCTAAATTTTCCTTCATTTCCTTCCAACAAAATTTTCTCCACCCAAAATGGGCAAAGGCGGAACGCGGAGCATTGGTGTCCGGATCCTTTGTTTGGTCAACTTGTACACATTGAACTGTCTTCATTTTGATTGTAAGTTGTCCGATGTAACTGACCGCCAGCAACTTGAGTTATCAAAGAGAAATCTGACTGACAGAAATGCCAGTGACCTCCAACGGACCCAGCATCAGGGTTGGGACTAATCTGATGAACGAAGTCGTGAAATTAAAAATGCGCCAGTCCAAAATTGAAGGGGGGGGGGCTTGGTTACTTTTTGTGGGCGTCGGTGGGGAGAGGGATGCTGAGTGAGTCCGCAAGAGATTGCTGTGCAGTTTCTTCCACAAAAGCATGTGGAACGATTGCAGCCAGTTTGATGTTGCGACAGATCAGTCGATCTTTGATCTGGGATGCGAAGAAAACCGGATGCCTTTCATTTATCGAGTCCGCTTAATCTGATGACTTTTCTGCCGCGATTTTATGAAATGTTCGACCACTTATTCTTGAAGAACGTGACAAATGTGCTGAAAAAAATACACAATAACGTGAAACAAACGATTGAGTTTTACTCTCGATTTTCTGTGTTGGACCTTGCGGGCTCGAAATCTGAAAGAAAAACACTGACGGAATGAAATAGGACGTTTCTAATTTACACACAAAAGGCCAACCGAACTGCATTCATAATTACAAAATGGGAACAATCCGAGATTGATAACCAGACTGATTTTCAAACGCTTCTCGAATGTACATTTGTCTAACATTGTTGTACTTGGTCGAACCTTTCGTTGCCAAACCTCGCCAGAGTGAACGAGAAAATCTGTTCGATTGAGCGGGCGATATCTGCAGCTCAGCGCTGTGACGGAATGATGCGCGTTCACGGAACGCAGCGTCACGACTCGCCGCGCGCTGTGCTGCAGGAACTGCCTCGTGCGCGCTTCCCGAGTTTCGTATTGCAATTTGGCTCACATGCGTGTGGCGACTTTTCGATTGTTCCCTTCGGTGCGTGCGATGTCACCGCTGCCTGAAGTGTTCTCCGCCTTCTCCGCCTGTTGTTCACTGTTTTTTGTGTCCATATCCAAGCCCCAGAATTCCAGAGAAAACAGATTTTCTGTCGTTTTTTGCGAGCCAACTGGCGAACGTCCTTGTGGAAAACTGAAGCAGAGGGAGAGCCAACACTGATTTCATAATTTTAGCGAGCCTTATTTCAAATTGCCGCCCTTTTCGGGGTGAAATGATTTCGAAGAATCGAATTGGAATGTTTTGGTGTCTGTGCTCAACAGTTGCTGACAATGTTCGAATGAGAGCCTGATAATAACAAGATTTCGGTTCTGAAGTACAATTTGTTTTATGCTGACGAATGAAATTCGCTTTTTTCTTCCGGGGATCCTGTTGTATCAGGCACCCAGAGTATTTTGACTTCGAAATCTGCTGTTTTGTCAAATTCCTTTGGTTTTTTTTTTGTCACGTATTTTCACCTTGCACCTGACTTTTCATGGAATTGTAGTGTACTTTTCGCGTCATTCACTACGTACCTCGATAGGTTACAGGGTTGCGCACGGCTTTTCAGATCTACTGAATTGCATGTACCCAGTAACTGTGTCACTTGACACGCCCAAAAGCATCACAGCTCCTGATTTCTGTTTCCAAACCACTCTCAGATGAATTGTCCGTTTGTGTTCTCACATATTCGTGAACATTGCGGAAAAATGTCCGTTCACATCCGGAGAAAATTTGTTTCAACATTTGGTTTTACATGTGATCACAGTGGAATGGGCGTGTGATTTTCCTCTCGGAACACGGATTTTGTTTCCCGTAGAGAATTTACATGTTGCTTATGGTCACCGAACTGATAACCTTTCTGGAATTCCACAAGCTGACTCTTCGGTGGTACTGGCAGGTATTCACGCCACGTATATTGCATTGTGACTTGTATCTTTCTGGAAACAATAAACCTGTATGTACACAAGCAAATAAGATTCGAACGTCTGAATTTATTTTCGAACTTCCAGTTTACAAAACGGGAAACATCACAGTCAAACGAGCGTCCCTGAGCTCAGAAAAAGGTCAACTCAGAATGTTGTCTCTTCGTGGCAACACAGAGGAATGGCCCGGTTTTGAGCAAACACTGGCTTTCCGTTCCCCTTGCGTATGAAAAAGTTCTTTCCGGGCTGATTCCGATTTCCCAACAATCGAAGGAAAGCTGGAATCGATCTGAACACGTGATTAAAATCAAACGAACGCGTGCCAATGAACAAACGCGAGTGTTGCACACGTCTGGGAACAGCCAGATCGAGACCACTGCGTCAGGGTCACTCAGCAGGGACACCATTCGAACTCGAACGATCTGATGCTCCAGAGTCGGCGGTGCTGTCGGAACTGTCGGTGATAATCAGCTCGGCGAGTTGCTGCTTCAGCCTGCAGAGTGGTGAACAAAAAGGACACGGTCAGTTGTTGCCGAGACCTTTCAGGAGCGTCCGAAAAGGGGGCAACACGCGCCTTGTCATGTCAGCATTTTCAACGCGCGTTCCGCCTTGGTGGCCCAGCCCGAATGGAAACCGTCCGTTCTTGCCGCCCGTTTGTTGAACAAAGGTGTTTTTGAATTGCGGTGGAGGTGGCGGTTTCAGGTGGAGTTGGAAAGTTTTCAACTTCGATTTAACGGCACGCCGAATCCACCCCGCCCAAGGAAACTCACCTGCACCCAGAACTTCAATTGAACTCAGCTGGTTCTCACCAGATGAGACATGGAGACGGTCACGAGCCTGTTTGTCTGTGTCGGTTCTTGTTTGATTGGGAGGGGTCAGGTGCAACAGGTTACCAACTTGCAGACTCAAAACTCCTCTTACCGTGGGCAGAGAGCCGCCGCCCTGTGGTGAGCTGACCACTGACCTGACTAATTTGTGCTGGTAAAGACTGGCGACGAGCGATCTCGAGTATTCAGCCACTTCATTCAAAGGAACCTGGAGCACAAACAAAACAGAGCTTTGGACACAGGCGCGTAACAAGCAGCAGTGATCACCCCTGATAGCCACCGCGAAATGGTCAGCAACAATCATTTTTTGGCAGTGATCCCCACCCTCCTCGATAACTGATGATCAAGGTATGTCTGCCCAAAAAGCATCACAATGTAGTTTTGCCAAAAGGCATCGCCCCAATCGCACACACCCGTCCGCTCCCTCCCGCGCGCAACTCACCGTCGCGGTTGAAGCGTGTGTGCGTCTGCGGACTTCGCCAGTCTCGTCTTGGTGGAGTGGGTGCACACGCAGCTTCCCCACCGGGTACCGGTTGCGGGAATCGGCTGGGTTCCAGGGCAAAATCGTGATCTCCACCACGTAGCGGGGCGGAAGTTGATGCTGCAATGAACAGGTCGATCAATCGAGCGTCACACTGATATGGGCAACCAAAACGCAATGTGATGCCGGTGCGGTACAGAGCAACATTGTTTGACAATTTGAATGGCACTGTGCGTTCACTTTCTGGTAATCATGAAAAGATAGGAGCCAGTCAACGATCAGAGCCAAACGAACACAAAGCAAGCAAATGCACGAAGTTCCAGAGGTGTGTTTTGTGTACCGTGAGCACCTTTCGACGCAGGTGGACAGAACCTTGGCTTCTCATGCTGAAAAGGGCATCAAATTCATCCTTCCTGGAGCGCACACCTGCCCACGGTAGCGAAAGCAGGACTCACGTGACTGTGTCGCGCGGTCGCCTCGTTGTCGCACCAGCAGGACGACGCCGCCTGCAGCATATGAGGCCTCAGGCGTTCCTTTTCTGTTACCGTCTTCCTGCAAAAGCCACAAAAGATCTTCAGCTGTGGAATTTTGAGCTCAGGTCTGAACAGACTTTGTTCTGTTGTCACTCTTTCCTGTGTACGTAGGTCGAATGTTTTTCGTCCCTGCAGCGATACGGTCAGTTCTCCCTCTCTCTCTCGGCATTGAATGGTTTTCTCCACCTCACCTGGAGTCGAAATTCACTCGCGCCGCTACTTCCTCTGTGGATAGGCCCTCCACCTCCACAACTGGCACGAACTTGATGGAATAGCGGTGATCCTCCACTGGAGGCGTGTAGCGTGACAAGAGATTCCTCAAGTTCTCCCGCGTGTGATCCTTCTGCAAAAGTCGTGTTTTGCCATCTTACTGCTACTTGCTGAATTGAAAGCACCTGCCCGGTGACTCGAATCTGGGTGAGAGTGTTCGTTGGAAAGGATCAGTTTTCGGGAGGTGTTTCCCTCAAACGTACAAACGTGCACTGACCTGAAATTGAGTGAGGTGCAGCCCCCTCACAATTCCGTCGTCCAGCACCCCCAAGTAAACCGTTCCTCCTTCTCGGTTGTTCAGAAAGCCATTCAGAGTTCTGCAATTGCAACACTGTTGTCGTTATGAGGCGCAGACGGTGAACATTTTTTCTGGTGGGTGCCACACGGCATTCCGGCTGAAATGTGTGAACAGTTTCGACACAAGATCAAATTGCATTGGACGCTTTTGGATGAGCCACTCTGTCCTCCAAGTTGTGAATTCATGAAAACACTCCCTGCTGGATCAACAGCTGAACTGAACTCCTCATCCCTGTGTCGACAGCCCATGTTCCTCCTGGTTTTGTTCTTCCGTCACCACTGTTTCTTTGGTGTGAGAAGGTTGAGCTTCCTCACAGAGAGCGGTCACCTTCGCGTTCGATTCCGTCCTTCCCGGCGGCCTCCAAATACCCCAAGAAGATCAGAACTCACCTAGACACGGGCTGGCGCGTTCGTTTTAGTCTGTTGCCACTGAGTTCGTAGGCCGTGTCCGGGATTTCTTCCACTTGCAGGTTGCGGTGACCCTTGAACTCGTGGGTCAGATCCTCCTCCCACGGCATCGTGCGTCGGTGAACATAGTGGCGTTTTAGCTTCTGTAAAGTACCCCAACACTGTTGTCAGTTTGGTTTGCGTGGGTGCGTGCGCACAAATCTTACTGCTTGCAAATGTTCGAGGCACCACCAGGTCACGCCCAACCCTGAAATTCCATCTCCAGGGCGGGGGTGGGGGGTGGGTGAGGGCATCAGCAGGTGCGACACCTCCGAAGGACGATGCCACTGTACTCCAGCGAATGAAGTCAAAGGGAATGGGCAAGCTGCAACCTTGAAGAAATTTTGAGCAAACAAGAGCATCGTCCGGTGTGGACACGCGCCGACTTCATGCCGCGGTGCCACTCAAACAGCGCTGTCAGTTGTGCCGACACACAGCAAAGATTCACACACGGGCGAGTTCGTTTCGGGTGCGTGGGGGGTTGAGAATGGCAGGTGTGGATGCTTCATCAAAGTCACGGGTTGGGGGCACATAGAACAACAAACATGAAAGCACAAAACAAACGGAAATCGTGCAACTGTGAGGGTGTCCCGCTGGAAGTGGAGACAGCACGAATCGACTCACCTTACTCCTGGAAACAGACTCGTCTCCGCTGGAAGCATATGACGCCATTCTTCCAGTCGGACAATTTCCACTTGTCTTGGCTTGATCAGGCTGAAAAGTGTGCAAAAGTGCGAGCGATAATACAATTCAAATTGCAGGAAACTGTTTCTTCCACTTTGGACAGAGGGTAACACTACGCATTGACATTTGCGATAACATTATCGATTTCTGAAAGTATCGATGATTTAGACTCCCCCAAACGCGCGAAAGAATGGGCTTTCAAACGACAAAACAGTTCTGCTGGTTCAGTTGCATGGCTCTATTTCAGTTTTGGGGTTCCAAAGAACATGACAAGGCTCAACTGTTCACAATGCGAACTCGGGGCAGTCCCGACGAAGTCTCCGCAGCACTGAGTCGAAGTGCGGCACAGAGTACTCGCGACATAATCGCTCGCTGCTGTACTCCTCAGAAAACTCTCTGCAGCTCTCTTCGGGAATCTCTCGCAACTCTCGCCCAGTCGAGATCGCCAGTATCTGCAAAGTAAACCGCAAACCAGTCCAATAGACACGAACAAGTCGTGCAAAGCTACATCCAGTACGTGGTCGAAATGGTGGAGACCACCAGGGAGGCCAGAAACACCAGTCCAAAGTGAATTTATCGTGCAGGTCCAGGTGGGTGGGATCAGATTGACCTTGCATGTTGAAAAGTTTTGCACCTGAGGTGAAGCAGTTCTTGAGGGAGGGGGCTGGGCACCTGCGACTCTTTGATACGCTGGATGTGTGTGTGTGTGTGTGTGTGTGTGTGTGTGTGTGTGTGTGTGTGTGTGTGTGTGAAGGTTAGTTCGTGGCCAACAGATCGATCTACCTGAAACATGGCAAGACGCTCCAGATAATACATCGCGTCAAAAGCCATGGCGACCGAGCTGCCGGTTACAAGAATGCCGTGGTTGCCCATCAACAGAACTTCCTTGTCTCCCAACACACTTCCAAGACGCCTGCAAAGGAACCGAACGCACATTAATTAAACGTTTGATGAACGAACTGAAAACGAACGAAGCAACTTAGGGTTTGAACATTTTTCTTGGTCGAGTGACTCACGACCGTCAAAAGGGACTTGCCCTGAAAGCCTTGTTGTCCAACCCGATGTCTTTTGAAAACAAAGATTCTGAGATGGTTCTGTAGAATTAACCTGCCACAGGCACCTTTTGATGACCATGCACCATGTGTGTTTGATGTACGCGTTTACGCACCTTCCCTCCTGTTTGGTGTCGCCAGTGCGTTCGAAGCTTCTGTCATATGCTATTTTGTCGTAGAAGCGCATCGCGTTCTGGTGGGTCATCGTCAGTCGGTTGTCCTTCAGACACGCTGCAGAGAAAATGCACATGTTCAGGGAGCCTGGAGCTGCGACTTGCTGGAGTCAGTGTCAGTTTTCACTTTTTGGACATTCGGGATCTCACAGCTCAATACTGCGTGAGTCCCAAAATAGAGCATGAGTACTCACCAAGAGCCGTGGCGTACGGAGGGTGTCCGTGCAGGACACAGCGGTGATTGTGCGTGGTTCGAACTCCCTGGTGAATGCAGACCGCACTGCGCTCTGCCTCTCCTTCTCCCTCCACCACCTCCCCGTCTGCGTTCGTTCCCAGCAGACACGAGGCTGTCACCTGCGACAAAGAATGAAGAGTTGAGGGATGGAGGCTCCAAGCGCTGAACATCCTCCTGGATGTTTGTTTGAAGCTTCAGACGCCCAGGTGAAGCACCTTTTTTACGTCATCAGGCGCCACTGGTTGGGCTTGATCGTATCTTGTTTGATCCAGCAATCACAGACCACATATATATAGTATGAAAGGTCTACACGAATGTGTCGACTCGTCTTGATCTCAATGCGCACCAGCTGCACGCAAATCCTGATCAACATGTGATGAAGCGTACCTCACTCCAATGCATGCCGTACGGGATGACCAGCATCACCTCGGCGCCGCTCCCGTCACGCGCCGGCGCCATCAGCGTCAGGTGGTTACACACGCCTTCGTTCAGCCCCAGCTGCTCCAGGATGCGATACGCCGCTGCCAGCTCCACCCGCGCCCGGCGGTTCGCCTCTGCGGCGGCGCCGTCGACCTCCGCAGCAGCGCCCAGGCTTTCGCGTGTCGCGACCTGGCGGACGGCGTCTTGGTGAACGGTTCTGCACATGTTTTTGATGCTAATGTTGCTCCATTTTCTTGCGGAAGCAGACGATACGCCATGGGTGGCGTTGGCTGCAAAGCTGATCACAGGCAAGGCGCTCTTGTTGGCTGTGTTGGTCAGCAAAGTAACGCCAGCGTTCAGGACGCTCCAGGAGCGACCTGCACCTCGCCATGGCAATGCCTCACGTGCTGGCAGAGCTCGCAAAATACCAAATCCTCTCATTTTAGAAAATGAGCTTTGTTGTATCTTATTTTGGTGGGAGATCCGAAACACTTCGGTTGCGTCTACTTGTATTTTGTTGTCACGATCAACGATCGATTCGCGCAATCTACCTGAATAAAACATGTGACGACACCATAAATTTTTTGGCTCATAAAAATACCATTCAACAGTTGCTGCACTTGATCAAGAGTCACGTTTCATGTGCAAAGTAGGGATCAGACGTGTGGACGGCGAACAACAAACCCGGAAAATACAAAACTTTGTTGTGCACAAGTTCTCCTGGGACGTACATGTACTAATTTTGTACATGCATGTGTTGGGCTCACAGGTCTGCAAATTAACATCAGAAACACCCTCGGAGGATTGTACTTTTCCGGATTGTACGGTTTTCTGGATCAGCCTCTGGTCTGCGGTGAGAAAGCCACACACATCGTTTTGGCCTCTCGTTCAAAACGTGCCTATTGAGGAATACCACTCGCTCCTCCCATTCTCCTGCTCCTGTGTAAATCCCCTCTCGCCGTCTTAAGCCTGTTTGATTAACACTGAGAAATGGAAACATTTTACACTCTGAATGCTCTGAAAATATTTGACATTGCCACACATCAGTTTCATACATTTCATACGAAATACAAAAACACGTTTTTTTTGCGCAGGTCATCAAAAAAGACATTTGTGAATTGGGTTTGAAGGCCAAGAAAATTTTCCAATGGTGCGAGCAGTTTGACAAGATTAAATATTGTGCGGACAAATGAGTGAGTTTTCGTTTGTTTGCGCACTTTTCACGGCAACAATGCGGATGTGAATCGAGTTCACCTGAGACTTTCTGCAAAAATTTCTATTGTTCCGTCACGTTTTGACATATTCTCTAAAGAAGGAAAAGGTGGATTGATACATTGAAGTCAAAGTTTCATCTCAGGTCGGGGACACGGGAACAAGTCCTTTCGGTCTTCTTGTGCACACGCACCCTTCAAAAAGGTGTTGGGTGCAGTTGAAACGACACAACAGGAGAAGCAAAATGAATTGGCTTCACATCGAAGACAAAGTTGTTTCAGGTGCTTGAGCGAGCGTGTCCACCAACGGCAACACCTGTCCCGAAAGGGCAGATTCGAAGAACGAAGCTCACCGCAAAAAGGAAACAGCACAAGGAACTCCAGTGGATCCTGCAAGGCGTCCCAGGGAAATGGCCACCCAAACTGCCGAAAAGTTGTGTTCCCCTCGCCCCTCTGTTGTTGTGCACCTGTCAGAGTCGCACGGAGGGAAGGTTGGTCAGGACAACGTTCAACCCCAACCTTGGATCCGCTCGAGAGTTCCGAAGAACTGTGGCGCCAATTCCTTTGGACGTGAGCAGGACGGTTGTTGGGACATATTTGATCCAGATTAACGCTGCTTTGGCTGCACCCCCTGGAGAAGGCAATTTCCCTCGTTAAACATGGGCAGTTGACTGCAAACAGAGGGTGCTGCGCGTGACGGAGAGGAGCATCTGAATCTAAATGTTGTCATGCAGACTTTCTCTGAATGTTTTCAACACTTTGTCCCACACTCGAAGAAGTATTGAAGGAATCAGTGTTGAGCTCGAAATTTCAGCTCAAGATCTGCTGCCTCTACACCCTGCTGGAACCCGGGAGAGGACCGAAACGGGCACTCCATTGCACATCCAGAACGCATGACGTTTCAACTCCGACGCGAACTCGTAAAGTCTACCTGAAAGCAAAACCTTTCACATGGGAAAAGGGACAATGGGACGAATTTTGAACACTCTTTCATGTTGTCTCTTACGGAAAGTATCCAGGAGACACTCACCTCTTCATTGGAACAATTGATGTGTTTTAAAACGTGTCTTTCGCCTGCCCTGCCTGCAGGAGACCTGCGCTTGAGATTGGTGGCGCACGATATTTTTTGCCTTTCAAAAATTCAACTTGGACTCGACTTTGCCGCTTCAAATTTGTGATCTGTTCAGCTGATGGAGAGTCGTGTTGCTCGTGTTTGACCAGTTCAGTGCTGCCGTGCGTGTGTCGACTGCTGAGGAGAGCAGAACAAACAGATGAGCGTCCGACACAAGTTTGCAGACTTGGTCTGAAAGAAGACGGAAATTGCTTTCACCATCATAGCCGTCCTGAGAACAGAAAGAAAAAAAATGCAAAGCAATAAGATAGTCAGAATGAGAAAGAGACAAAGACATCGATGTCCTCTTTGCAAAACTCTCTGCTGTTTCTCCTGTGTTCATTTGTTTTGCGGCTTGCTTTCTGCAGCTTTGCTGGAATCATCAAAACATGCGCCTGTCTTTGTCAAAGATTGTAAGTGAATCCCAACAATTAACACTGTAGCTTCAAAGCCTTTTGAAAACATGATGTATGCAGATTTCTGCACCATATTTTCCTCAAATCCAACTCTTTTGTAATCGACTTCAAGGCTCAGGACTCAATTTTCTGAATTGGCGAAACCCTGGAACATGTTGCGAGCATATTTCCCTCCAATTGTTTCCATTGTGCTGCCCACACAACAGACTTGTGCCAGTGAATACGCGCCGTTGCTTAGTTATGGATTCCTGACAACGCAGCAGTGCAAAAGTGAGGATGGAGGGGCAAATGTTAAAATTTAGTTAAACTATTGCGGACTCGGGGGAGATGGGGCAACAATAGAGTTGTCATTGAGAAGATAAATGGAGGAGAGACCCGGGTGATGATGATTCGCCGATGTGCCTTTCGTTGGCTGCAGACGGTTCTGGATAGGAGGGTTCCTGGGGGAGAAGAACAGTTGCTTCACGGCTGAAGAGTGCTCGTGCATGAGAGGCAGTAGGTTCACGTTGATCAAGTCGATGAGAAATGAAACATTCCTTTGCTGCATTGACATTTTGATGCAATGGGCCAAACTAAAAATCAAGTCCATATCTTGAGGCGTTTTGAAGAGTTTTTGTCCTCAATTTTGCTCTCTGCGTGGAGAACCCTGGCTGAGGCAAAGGTTGTCTCCCTGCCCTGATCCTGGGTCCGTCAGAGAGCAGATCTGCATGTGTGCAGATCAGTGTGGGGCTTTCAGCTTCTGCAAATTGAAGTCAAAATGTTGTGCTATTCATCCTGGGCTTGGGGCATCTCAATTCGTTCAATAATCCCTGGATGAATCAGGGTCACTTCTTTTGAAGTCTCCGTCTTCCCAAACCCTCCAGTAACTTGCGAAGAACGACAAGAGGAAGGGGCCAGAGTCAGCTTTTCTTCTCTCATTGTCAATTATTCCCTCAGATTACAACACTAATGCACTGGAACCTCCGAAATCCACGTGCCTATCAAATGGACGATATTGTAAGAACCTGGATCAAAGAGGGATATCCAGCTCCCCTTCCACTCTGTCCAGCCTGGGTACAGAGATGGACAATTGGCTTCATAAGCAGTGTCCAGTGTCTGGTCAGATCAGCCTCTGTCAGCCCTTAATGCTCCCTTCCTATCCCTCCGTCGTTGTACTCAGGCAATGCAGGCGGGACCAGAGGTGTCGGTGTCCCACTCGATCTGTCGGTTAGTCTGCCCACTCGGCTTGTCAGCGAGGAATTTCACAAGATGCAGGCCAAGCCAGTGCAGCACAGTGGTCGCAACATGAATGTCATTTCACAATGAAGACAAATTGTGAGCGCATTATTCCACATGTGCACAGAATCACTGCACAATCTGGTGGTAGAAGGCAAGATAAGATAGATCTGTTGAGCCTTGAATTCACCCCCTCCCCAAATTATACGACAGGCGTAAAAAATCAAAATTGCCCTCATGGAACTTTGAGGTTCAAAGGTTCAGCGCTTCACGCAACCCTTTTCCACTCACGACAACTTGAATTTACCTCACAGCAACCAAGGCGGACTCAGGGAGACTTTGGGCCTGAGCCCACTGCCCCTGAAACGCAAGTCCAATTGACCCCATCAATTTTGTTTGCGTTGCCAGACGCAAGTTTTTCTGTTGGGTCAATTCTCCTCTCTGTGCGGAACCACAACTACATTTCTTTTACTGGCTGTGCGTTAGAGCTGGAGGTGGGTCACAATCCTTCGAAAATCTGAGGTCAGAACCGTGCGTGTACCAGCTTCAGGACACAGTCTGAGAGGCGCGACTCACGCTGCAGTCTGAGTGTCCCTCCCCAGGTGGCAGCACTGCAGGCACAGGCGAGCAGAAAAGGAGAACTTCGATCAGTTTTTGCAAAACAAATTTGTTTGGACTCTTCACAACCCATGGAAATGTGGTGTACACGTACGGGTGCACGTGTACGTGGCTGCAAGTGTGCACGAACGAGAACAGTGCAGGCTGTTGGGTCTGGTGTTCTCGCTCGATCTCTTGCCGAGACACATGCAGAATCTTCGCAGGGGATTTGCTTGTCTGCTTGCCAGAAAAGGACGGGAGTTGAGGTTTTACGGGTACCATCAGACCCGTTCCCCGATTGACATTTCAATATGTGAACTTCCAGCCAATCTCACAATATCTTTTGTTCCTGCTGGACCACAAAATGGACAAGAAGACACACACCATAAACAAGTGCATGGCATGTTTCTCAAGTCAGTATGGAAGCAGAAAAAGAAAAAGCAATTCAAAGTTGTTTCGAATTTGATTTTATATCTTTGAGGTTTTTGCACTCCAAATTTCTGAATGGAAAGTGGATAATGGTTGTGGCTCGCAGAAAACTTTCGTTTTTGTGCTTGGTCTTTGGGTTTGTGTTTTTGGCCAAAAACGTTTCCTTCACATTTATCTGGTGCGGGTAACAGAATTTGACATGTATGACGTACGACATACTAAACCAGCTGATGAAGTCAAATTTTATGGCTGGTTTTCCTCCTTGCACACGTCCGTCTCTTTCTCTTGAAAGCGGGGGGGGGGGTGCGTCTCTTTTGGGTTGGGATCATTCTTCTGACCACTTCAGAACATTTCACAGCGCGGAAGTTCACACAATTTCCTTACGAGCTTTGAGAATTGCAGTCTTTACCAACGCCATTCGAAACTCTGTCCAAGAATATGGTCATGTCGAAAAGCATGGAACACGCACTGCGGGGACACACCGAAGACCAGCAGAAGAGGGCCGGACCAAATCCCTGCGGGTCATCCAATATTCATGTGCGCTCAAAGCTTCCATTGGTCCGCTCAATCCCTCGGCTTATGACGTCACAGAATGGCGAGCGCTCATAAGCTCAATCAAACTGTTGGCTCAAGCATTAAGTGGTCACTTTTGAGCCTTTCTCACAAAAAAAGCTTTGCTTGGCTTTGGCTCTCTATTCCTTGTGAATTACGCATTATAACGGACAGAATTTTGTCGGGCTTTGATAGAGGCATTCATTTCAATCGAAGAGAGAAACCAGCCGATTGCGCGCTCCGTTCGTTGCCGAGACTCGCAGCCAGACAGAGGGAGGAGTGTCATGCTTCAGCAGCAGTGAGCGAGGGAGAATTGTCTGCGGCAAATCCCGTGGATCAGAAGCGGAGAGAGATCAGTGCTGAGCCCCGGGACAGACCGCGCCGTGAGCCGGGCAAAATCTCCCCTAACAGCGCCTGAGCCGCCCTAACAACGGATCAGCAGCGCCTAACAACGGATGAGCCCTGTTTTCCAAGACTCAGGCTCTCTTACGGCACTACAGGATCTGTGCTGCGGCTCTAACCCTTCAGGACAGCATACGGACACTAAGACACCTGATTTCGCAGAGATCCTCCTGCAAACAGCGGACTGAAACACAGCCAGCTTTGTGAGCTCAGGAGACAGGACTTGAGAACTTTGGTAAGCTCGGTGGTGGTTGCAGAGATCGAAGCTGTTTTGGAACAGAACCTCAGCAGAAACCCCCCCAATGGACTCTCTGGGTGACAGTCTGAGCCTGGAGCAGTTCATGGCAGGGTGCGATGCGGTTGGAGCCGGGGTGCATCACGGACTGGGTGGCCTCGGGGCTGCTGCCCACCACCTGGGCATGTCTGTCCCCATCCGTACTCTGGAGGTCACTCCCGTCAAGGACGCCGTCGCCCCTCCACCCTCTTCTGTGCCCAACAGTGACACGACAATGTCAGTGCTGACACCTGTCAAGACTGAAAGACTGCACCCAACAGGAGGAGGTAGTTCAGGTGGTTCAACCTTGTCAAGCCACAACCAACATCAAAACACCAACCAGCACCACAACCACAGCCATAGCCACAACCACCCAATCCAACCGGCCCAACAAAATCAGCAGCAGGGGAGCTCTAGTCATCACCACCATCAGACCAGCTCCACCCACCACCAGCCTAGTCATCTCAACACCACCAGCAGTTCTGACCAGACGAGATCCAATTCTGACTCCAAGCATCTCAAATCAGAAGGTAAGTTTTGTCGTCTTTTTGAGCATTGCAATGGAAACTAAGCTTGAAGCTGTACCAAGAAGAATTTTGTAGTTTGCTTCTGTTGTCTCTTTCCTTCGAAAATACGAAATACAAAATACGATTGTTGATCTTTTCACCAAGTCACTCTTTGTGGGCCACAAATGGACATAAAATTTGACAACTCTTCGCTTGGCTGGCAGGACTCCACACTCGGTGGACAGATCTCCCTCCTTATCGAGTCAAAACGCTACATTTTCATCAAGCGTCCATTAGCGAGTATGAATGTTATCGTTTCCGCGTGATTAGGGAGTGATAATGGGAGGATTTGGCGTTGATTTGCGCCCCTTGGGAGGCGTGCTTTCAACACGCGCGGTCGGGCGTGCTCCTGCGTGAAAAATGCGCGCTTGGCTCGCTCAAGCGCGCAACCGAAGTCCAAGATCCTTCTTGAAGCCAAATTCTTCGAAACAGCACTGTCTGTTTCACTCGCGGTTCAATCACTACGGACATTCATCCTTCAGTATCTCCTCACACGATTCATTGTCTCAAACCTTCGATGGCAGACAACAATGGGCGTTGCTTTCGAGCGTGTCTGTCGAATTCATAATTTATTTCTCGAAGACCCTAATTTTGATAGTACAACCTGCGAGATTGTCGAAAAGTTGTAGCCGTGCAAAATTCAGAGCAGTGGACCCCTCTTCCCGACCCAGTGTCCCGCGGCTCTCGTCGCGGGTTGCTGCGTCCTGCTCGCCCGAGCCTCAGTGCGCGTCGCGGCGGGGGCTGCTGCAGGCGACGGGTACAGGAACAGGACCCACCGAAGGACTTGTCCGAGGTCGAAAACAATCTGTCTCACTCACACACATGCACCGTGAGAGTAAGAAACAAATGAAGAGGCCCAACAGGACTTATGAAACCCGAAGTCGCAACTTAGTTTTTGCACGTTCGAAAATTTTTGGCGTTTCAAACTGGACTCTATCGGCAGTTTGTGTCGTTTTTGGGAACGAAATAATTTTGCTTGCAAAGAGAAGTAGAGCGACGACGTTTTCGTACCGACTTTGCCTCAAATCTTCCTAATTTTGCCTTGTCTTGTGAGGCGAGTGGAAATGATTCAGGAAACAGAAATCAAACAAACTGAGTGTTGGAAAAAGCCATTTCCAGGGTGTTGTGCACAAAACTATTCCACGTGTCGGGATGTTCAACGGTGTCCAGCTGCACTGCGGGAAAACATGGTTTTTCTTTTCCTCTCCATTTGCTTCAAACCAGCTGCAAGTGTTAATTTCTTTGGGATTGAATGGAGCTGGGATGGATGGATGGAACGGCGGATGAATTATTCAGTTTAATAGCCGTTTACACTAAATGCCTCCGCGACATGGAGATCGTAATGAATCCGAGCCGTCCCTGGGCAGCGTCGCACCGAGGTCCGTCTCAGTCGCAATCAAGTGCAGGTCAAACTGGAGTGGTCTCTTTCGCGCTGTTTAGCACGGACATAACATGATTTGAAAATGAAGGACAAGAAAGAACAGATTACTCAAAATTATGTCAGTTCAAAATGGGATCCGTGTTTTTGTTCTTTTTACAATGTGTTCTCATTCAGAAGAATTTTGGAGACAGAAGGTGACCGAACGTTCCTGTCGGCGGCACACGTTTTCTCGCTGCAACTAAAGGAAGAAAAATTCAACAAAATGACCCGTTTTGTTTGCAACAAATTTCTTTCGTGTCAGCAAGAAGATACCAAGCAGCAGCAACAAAACATCCTGATTAGGATAAAGCAGGGTCAATTTTTGCCAAACATCACTCAAAAGAAAATGCTGCATTGGCTGAGACAGATTTCTGACAAATTCCACGCAAGATGGAAGAAGATAAATTGCAGAAGCGAGCCAAATGTTCATCAAGCAATGTACACAGGGTTGTGGAGGTGAGACACGCAACCCAAAGGCTGAATCCGCAGGAGGTGAGACCAGGGTGCAAATTTCGCAGCAAACAGACAAGGGTTTGGCAACACAGACAGGCTCTGCAAGAGAGTTATTGAAAAGTGAATGTGGAATATAACTTCGTGCAAAGTGAAGAGTAACTTTGTGAAGGTGAAAACTACGGGATTTGGCCGCCCTCTGACCTTAAAGTCATAATTTTGTGCCACTGGTACAATCACATTGTATTCAAAAATAGAAAATAAACGCGTAAAATGAGAATAAGTCTCCCGAGCTTGATGAAACTTTGTTGGGAGAGAGAAAAACAAAATGTGAGATCGGCGTCCACTTTCCGTGTGTGGTCTCACTGAAATAATTTTGCTGAGTTTTATTTCCTGCTCCTGATTCGCAAATTAACGCTCAGACGCGTCACGACAACCCTCTCCATTTTTTGCAATGTACAAAGCATTTCCAGGGAAAAAAGATTGAAAAATCATCAAACCAGGCAACAGCAAGGCATTCAACATGTGAAAAAATCTATCAGTCCCAACAGAGGGACTGTTTGACACTGGGAGAGACAATATTTATTCTTCCCTTTTCCTTTTTTGAAGAAATTTACTCAAAGTGATGGGCAATTGTTGTGGGTGACAATAGTGCGCACACTTTGAGTTGATAACAGTCGGCATGACGGTTCGTCGTTGCTTGGAGCACGGCGCACGGAATGTAATGTGAACAGAGCACTTTGCGGACAGCTGCATTTTCCACAGTGTTCGTAGACAAAGGCCAAGGCGTTTTGCGGAAGCGTTTGATGTTTCGTTAGAAATCTACTTCTGACTGCGTACACTCGCTTTTTTCACAACACAGGAAACACAGGGAAATACAAGAACCAATTTGAAAGACTCGACGACCACAGGTTCTCAGGCTGGCTTCCAAAAAATGTGTCATTGCGAAAATTCCGAGTTTTGAACAAATCAAGCCCAGTCATGGCAGATACGACGGCTACCACAAAGATTTCCGTGCGAAACTGTTGCGTCTGTGCACGGATTTTATTTGGATCGACAGTCGAGTGGGGGCTTTATTCTTGCGTTTGTGATTGAGTTTTCTTCGTTATTGAGCAGTGAACCTTTTTGCTTCTCCAGACGTCTGGTGACAGTCTGGAAACAAGTTTGTTGCTGTGTGTGGATTTTGTTCACTGACAAGTTTGCCCAAATTTGTGTCTTGACAGATGGAGGTTCTGACTTGGTGAAGGGGCACACGACTGCGCATGCCACGAGTGCGGGAGAGGAGAGTGGAACTGAAGAGGATGGCAAGGGGAGCAAGGTGAGTTGGAGAAGAGAGGTTGGTGTTGTGGAAGGTGTAAAAGAGTTGTGTGTCAGCAGAAAGAGACTCGTCCCTGGATACACCGCACTGTCCGCTCTGTTCACGACCCCTGAAGACCCTCCTTCTGCTTCAGTCCCCCGGAGGCTCCTCGGGGTCCGGGGCGCGGAGGCAGCGCCGGCAGCGGACCCACTTCACGTCGCAGCAGCTGCAGCAGCTCGAGTCCGCCTTCCAGCGCAATCGCTACCCGGACATGGCGACCAGGGAGGAGATCTCAGCGTGGACCAACCTGACCGAGGCGAGGGTCAGGGTGAGTACCTACGAGGTTGTCTCTGAAAACCTGGGCACTGCGACTCAATGTGCCATAACTTGTGAACCTTTCGCTTCAATCGCCGACTTCGCTCCACAATTTTGAACCTGCTCTTGATGTTTTGGTTTCACCTCAGGTTTGGTTCAAAAATCGGCGCGCGAAGTGGAGGAAGCGGGAACGCAACTTCGAGCCTTTCAAGAATGGGTTCGGACACCAGCTGAACGGACTGCCCATCGACAACGGTCTCTACTCCAATTACAACCCTTACAACAACTGGACGACCAAGGTCCCCAACCCGTTGGGCTCCAAGGGATTTCCATGGGAGCTCAACTCCATGAACCACCTCTCTTCAGTCATGACATCACAACCAACATGCTTCACGTCTCCAGGGAGCTCTCAAATGACACCTGGGATGGTGACCAACACTCAGATGCGGAGTCCTGCCTCCCCCTGCCCCTACGCACCCTCAGCGGCTCCAACCTACCTGTACAACAGGGACCAGTGCACCAGCAGTATTGCTTCTCTGAGACTGAAGGCCAAAGAGCACTCCACGGGGTTGGGGTACCCTAGTGTTGGGGTTGGCATGGGAGGGGTGACCCCCAGGCAGCCCACGCTGTCCGCCTGTCAATATGCCACAGTGGGAAATGGTACCAGTCTTGTCTGAGAATTGCGTGTTTCCTTCAACTACTTCTTGGGCTTTTTGTTTGTTTTGGTGCCGAGAAATTTCGGACAGATGGAAAGTGACCTTCAATCTGACACCAATTTCTGAGCTGATACACACACAAGAATTCCGAAGCGCTGTGTTGTCCTGTTTTGATGAGTCGCTTAATTCTCGCGTGGACCTGGTACGGCTTGTGTAAAAAGTGTAAAAATTGCACAAAGTAGACTTTGTGAGCAGAGAGGCCTGTACATCATCTCATGCAATGGCCAAAATCGTCCTCGTTTTCTTCTGTTTTTCATTCTGTACAAAAGCGAACAGCACTTTATCAAAGAAACAAATGGACCTTTTCCTTTGGTTTCCAGATTAGTCTCGTATTGTGAGAGGTTGGTATCCGTGCTCCTTTTGTTCGAGCGCAAACTTTGTCGGATGTACCCAGTCGTTCAAATAATTTTTGCGGATTGAATGCTGAGTGTTGTACGATTCCTTGATTTTGTGCATTGTAGAATGATTCAGATTATCAAATAAAACAGCAAATACAGCCTGATGTGTGTTACACAAAGTCTGCTCAATCTGGCAAAAACGCTCGTTGGACAAATTTCTCGTAAGAGAAGAACACCAATTTCTGTTTGGTGTCTCCAGCGGACGAGATGCAGACCTCGTTCCTTCGGAAATTCCCAGGAAAGATGTTGAAGATGGCGGCTTATCCTTTCCGATTTTTTTGTCTGTTTGGGCAACCTTCGTTTGTCTTCAGTGCCTGGAATCCAATGGCTCAACATTTTTTGTGAGGTCGTATACTTCGGTCTTGCGCCCAATCGAAATGTGTGGTAGATCTACAAACCTGCGTCAACACAACGACGTTTGTTGTCCCGTTGCAACAAATGCGCAGCGGAGCACACATTCGCAGATTCAGTTCTGCTTAAGAGTGAAGAGGAAAGGACTTTTCTTTTTCACCAAAAGCAGACACCTAGCTGATGTTATTTGAGTCGAAAAGAGCAAACGTAGTTGCACTCATCCAACATGTTCAGGTGGTGCGTGGACCTGTGTGGATTGAACCTCTGAGATTGACCAAGATGGCAAATCCACTTCATTCGGCAGAACACTGCACAGGAACTGTCAAGTCCCAGCGAGTGGGGAGCACCGAGGTTACTCCCTGAACAAATCGTCGATTTTTGGATCTGCTGGAGAGTTCAGAACTTTGGTCTCTTCAACACTTGGTTCCGGATCACAAAGAGACCGCAGTAGCTTTGGACGATGGTGCAAGAACACAGCCAGGCGGACAGTGCAAACGGAAGAGAAGTAACTGAGTGTGGTGATGTGCTTGAAACGGCAAATTTTTGAGAGAGTGTTTGAAGCGAAGGAACCGGGAGGCGGTGGTGCATTCCGTAGCATGGAACCCAAACTAATCCATCCATCTCCATGAATTCTGCAGCGTTCTGGATGCATGGAGGGGAGGCAGGGGGGATCACCATAAAAACAGCTCGGGATGCTGTGAAGAGTGCTGCGTCCACCCCAACTCAGTCTTTTCAACTTCGCTTCAGGGTTTGTGGAGTCAAAACGACGTCACTTATGTCTGTTGTGGATCAGAGTGGTGTGACAGTGCAGGCAACCCAATAAAGGTAGGATTACGGGATTTCAGGGGCTTACACGGCATTGCAAAAGTTTGGTCGTTTTGGATGCGTTTGGTTTCACGCTTGTGCATAAAATCAATGCCAAAACAACGTTGAAATAACAAACGGCAGAACAGACTGGGGTTGAGGGCGTATCGTGACGGTTTAGAACTGTCATATTTGAGATTGAGACACAACAACAAAGAGATTGGTCGCGTTTCACTATCAGCATGCATGAATTGCCGCTAATGTGGAAGTGGCGTATTAAAATTCCATCCGACATTCACTTCCCCACTGTTTAATAACAAATCTAAGACTGAGTACAGCGCGACCCTGGAAGCAACTGACTCGGCTCGTACGTGCAGGTCGTTTAGTTTGTCTTTCTGGAGTGACGCGCGTGCGCGCGCTCTGGTGTGTGTGTGTGTGTGTGTGTGTGTGTGTGTGTGTGTGTGTGTGTGTGTATGCACCTGACAAACGTTGCAGAACCCAAGCGACACCGGGCTCAGGACTTGAAATACACAAACCGGGCGAAGAACAACCCTCTTGCAGACGCAACATTGCTCGCCTCGTCTGTCCCACACCTCAAACTCCGGTGATCCATTTTCATTTGTGATAAAGCTCTCAAAAGTTGTGAGTGCTCGAATTTTGTAGCACTTTCTCGTCCCGTTTCCAGAGGAGACGTATCATGTGCGGAGGCACACGGCCTATTGTGTCGTCGCACAATGCGCGCCGTCTGTGCTCCATTCCTCACAGCAATCCATCTCCACAGTCAACCACCAACGCATTTCGCGTCATAATGTAGCATTGTGGCATCAGAATGCGTCAACTGAAACTCAGACGAAAACAAATTTGTTCGCAGCGTTCTGCAGCACTTGCCACGCACCGAGTTAAATTTCGAAAATTTTGTTCTGAAAAATGAATTTCCCCGACGTTTATCTCCAAGACAAAGCAGGAGACGTCTGAATAACTTTTTACGATTTTTAGTTTTCACAGGGCGCGCACTTCATTATTGGCGCTCGCGCATTTAATTTGGCACAAAGCTGAGTGGGGCTGCTGACGGCTGTTTGATTGCTTTATTCAATCTCGCTTTCATCGCTTAATGTTGTCCATTTGCAAAATGACAAAGATATTGTAACTTCTGAATGCCCCTGCTGGCTACTTACTGATTTGCTTTGATTTGCAAAGAACTTGACTTGTGGCAAACTGTGGCCCGGAAAAAGGTTCTCAGGCAGTTCGAATGTGTTTCTTGGGTCGTGACGAATCTGCGTCCCATGCTGCTTTTTTTCTTTGGTTTGCAGGGAATTTTGTTTTGTTGCAGAATTTTGTGCTTCCTTCAACGAAAGAATAAATTTCGTGAAGCGTCAGATTCATTTCAAGTCAATTCACCAAGAAAGTTTGGAACTCAATGGTAGTTCCTGTTTTGTCAGTTCTGCATCTCTGATTTTGGGCCTCTGCACCTCAGGCATCTGCCAGCAAAATTTCGCACACTCACGGTTGTTTTTGGGAGTGTGCTCGAATTTCTTTCACAATGTATTTTTCCGTCTGACTGCTTCCTCTCTGGGAGGTCATCAGGCAATGTTTGCGCCAACCTTGCAACATAAGGGCAGCGCTCTCGCTCTCTGCCGAGTACAGGTGTTTTCCTCCCTGTCCTGCACGTGTCAGAGTAATGGACCCCTCCCCCGTGTCCCCCACTTCCCACCTCCACCCCAGACTCCCCCGCACCACGTCTAATGACCCGGAATTATTCAGCAGGGGTATTGTGCGAGTCAAGTGCCCTCACATGCGCCCCAATCTGCGCAGGAATTGCCCTCGGGCCCCGGAGCCCCCAGACGACCATCCATCTTCACCCACGTAAAACCGATTATGTCATTCAGCATCCTGATCTGTTTACAATTCAGAGGGTGAGCATTTGGAGGATTGCCGAGTGGCACTTTTTGTTTTATTTGTCCGAATCGCAACTATGGAACTGGAGGATGTTGATCGGAACAGTTGTCCTGGGACCCTGGACTCAGACGAAATCAAATGTGAGTACACATGCCCACTCGTGTGCTTGCACCTCTGATCCTGACATGCCGTGCGACTACGGGAAGGCATGTGTGCGACCGAAAAGACCCTCTTTCGTGCAAACTTGCGCATCTGTTTCCACGGAGCCAGCAGCCCTAATCACCCCCGCGGGATCGACGACCTCACCAGGAGACCTCCCCTCTGCGCCGGACAGCGCGCTCTCTCTCATAACCTGGTTCCTTCCTTGTTCTTCAGTTTGCCTGTGTGCTTGCTAGTCTTTGGGTCCAAATCGCAAGAGCTGCTCGATTCTCTGTCTTTCTCAAAAGCCGTAATCTTCACAACTGTCTTGCAGTCCATTTCCCTCCTTCAGCAATGGTGATGTTCCACGGTGACCCTCAGGGGCCAGTGACATGCGCCCGGCCCCACCCAGCGCGCCGGACGGTCCCTCCCCTCAGGCTGTAAATAACACATTGTTGTCATTAACCCGAACCATCCAGGGTCAAACACTGCTCGCTGGGAGTCTGCACGTCAAACATCCTCCCATTGGAATCAGAGTTCCACTGCACCAGTCCAGGCAGCTGACCATTGACCGGCGACTGGCTGCAAAACTTTGGTTGTTGTTGTATCTTAAGAACGTGACGTCAACTTCAGAAGGTTGATCATGGTTTCCCGACAATTGTGTGTCGCCTGAACATTTGTCCACGCCGCAGAAACACAAACTCTGTGATTTGCTGGCGCAGGTTGCTTCTCCGACCCATTCAACCAGTTGGCCTCTTCGCTCGGTGCAATCTGACTTTGTGTTTTGCGGGTAATTGCTGCGACCAAATGAGGCTGGAAGCAGTGGATCCCAAGAGCGCGTAATTGATGTGAACTTCCATTACCAGAGTCCTGCGCACGAGCCGAACCTCCACAGCGGAATTAATTGAAGGACAATTTGGAGAGAAATGGAGGCGTCTGGACGGAAAGTCCCGCGTGGCGGAGGGAAAATGAGTTCCACACAGCAGCTGCAATTGCAGGATGGTTTCAACGAAGGTTTCATTTCAATGGGACCAAGGTGCTTGGAATGAAATGAGTTCGGACAGAGCTGATGTCTGAAAATTATGACAAATACCCGAATGAGTTCTTCATTTGCTATCAGCAGGCACAGATAATCGAGAAAACTGGCTCACGTTCTGCAGCAAAAGATCTTGTTTTATCCAGAAGATCATGCCATCCGGAAAAATGAAGTCGCGCCCAGATAAGAACTGCAAGCCACCCATTGCGGACTTGTTTCTCACTCAACCTGACAGAAACGCGGCCCTGAAGGGGCTCGCAGAGGGCGAGGTCCCGCACAGTTCAGCTCCGGAGTGGATAGATGTGCAGATGACACGAGATAGACATCAGACCCGAATCCTGTTTCAGTAATGTAAACGTCTGCTGGTGTAATTGGACTGGGTTGGCGATAATAGAAGCATAGGACACTCAAGGGACAAACAGGGAGGGTCAATTGCATTTGCTTCTTCATCTTCCTTCGGTGGACAGCCTACACAAGGGAAAGATGAAACATTTAACTTGCACACACGTAAGTCTGTGAGGAAAATGGGGACTAATTTGTGTTGCTTGTAGTGGATGAATGATTTACAAGCATTAGTCTGGGAGGGAATGGAATTTGAGGTGTTTTCTTCCCAGCTCTGCTGAACAGGACAAATTGCCACAGATTGCTTCCTGTAAACAGTGGCTGTTGGAGATTGCAATTGTGGGTCTTGCTGCAACGCCCAGCAATTTGGTTGAAAACAACACAGGTCTATTGAAGGCACCAAGATGAAAAAGACCACACTGACTTCTGTTTGCAGGGTCCTCCAGAAACAAGACCAGAACTCTTTGAGAATCCTCCAAAAACTCTTTTGGTATTGTGGAAATCCTTTCTGGACAAGGGAAAAGTAGCAAAGGCGAACCTGTTGGCCTTCAGTGGGCTTTTGTTAATTCTGGCATTCGTGTTGCACTTAAAACGAGTTGGACTCGGATCCCGTGGGCCCCACCGTCCCTTCCACTCATCAATTTACTCAATCAGGGTCGCGTTTGTGAGCTTCCACAGTGTTTTCCACATCTGAACTGTCTGTTCCTCGATCCGTTTTGTCTCGGAAGTTTCTTGAGTTTCAAAAATATAACTGAGCACTGCAGCTTTCACGCCGTTTGTGCAGGGTTTCAAAACTGCGTTTTGTGCCAAACTCATCTGTTTTTGACTTGTCCCCAGGGGCGTCCCATGCATCGTAGTTTGCTGATAATTTTGACTTTTGCCCTTGAATATCTTTTTCAGAATTTGGCCTCCCTGCGGAGTGATCCCTCAACCCTGGTTGACACGATATCAATGCACCTGGATTTGGGAGTTCACTCCCTGTGGCAATTCCACGTTCCCCTGCCACCATGCACTCACAAAAACAAATCGTGCGTGTGCAGGCTTTTTACAAAGAGTGCAGTGCCCTGAGCCCTGGAAGAAAGTCGCAGAGGAGCCCAAACAAAAGTTTCGTCCACATGGCCTTCTTTGCACTTGAGTGTTTGTTTCCCTGGTTGACTTGCATTTGATTTCAGTTTTCTTGTGGTCACAAAACCTGGTCCTGCTGGAGGTCATTGTTTCATTGGCACTGAAGTGCAAGCAAACCTTTGGACGAAATTTTTGGGACTTGACAGCGTGAAGCTCTACCGAGCCTGCTCGCGTGTGCAGTGTTGGTGAACAAATGTGGACACTCAGAACACACTCAAGACGCTGAAGCTGTTGAACACTTTTTCCTGGTGACCTGCATTGACATCAGACGTCCCTTTCCCACTCTTCGTCTCTCCCCTCCTCTCCCGTCTCTGGGGAGGTCCCACTCTTTGATATGTATGGAGCCCTCAGATTGGGGATTACAGCTTCACTCGGGACCTTGACAAGTCGCGGTGCGCAACCCTTTTGTTTCTTGTAAATCCTTATCAAAATCGTTTCATTCGTGGATGCTCACACTGTCAAACAGCTTCCGTTTGAAACTGCAGTTTTGGAGTCATCGCCACAAACTTTGGTCCTTGTGACGTTGAAATCCCTGAAGGAACAGATCCGTGGTGTGCTTGTGCGGGGATTTGATTGACAGGTGAGAATTGGGTATTTGCTTGCCAAATCAGAGCTTGCATGGCCGGTCTGCGAGCGCTGTCATTCAGGAGCCAGGCAGAAACAAACCACGTGTCACTCAGCCCTGCAGGGGAACCAGGCGACTCACAGGGGGACCAGGTTTATTACTCTCAGTGTCTGTGTGGTCTGTGGACAGCGACAAAGGTGTTCACATGAGCCTCACTTTCCAAGCGCAGGAACAACCATCGTACTTCTTGGCGAAATCTTGAGGACATGGTGAGATCCATGGTCAGCAGTATTAACCTCCCCCCAAGGGATTGTGCCTTTTCCCTGGCTCGGCTCTCGGTCTCCTTTTGCCTTTTCTTGACACCAAAAGAGTCTTCGCTCCAAACCTTGACTTGGCGCAGCTGGCTCGGGAACAGGGTTTGTTTCGAAGACTCCAGTGACCGGTTTCCACGGTGATTCAGCAGCAACGTAGTTTCTGTGGTGACGACGTGCGTACGTGAGGCGGGTCACCCCATCCGTCATGCTTCACTGCATCCGTCCCACCCAACCAGTCCCTCCTCTCGCTCCTGCTGTTGTGCATAATGCGTTCGTTGTCTCTTCTTCTCTCGTCGATTGAGTCCAACAGAAACCTCTGTTCAGACACGTCTTCAATGAAAAACAAACAAACAAACAAAAACTGGTTGGTTTGATCTGTTCTTATTCTGGAACGACCATGTTCGTGTACGAGTGTACTCTGTACGCACGAGTCTTGTTGGTCACACACAAACGATTTTGCATCAAAAGCCACCAGAGAAGAGGCTCGTCACCACCCACCTCTCACCCCCTCAGCTGTGACCTCCCGTGTTTGGCTAAACTGTTGGAGAGTCTCACCAGAGTTCAAAAAGGGATGGACCACCCAGGATCTCTCCAAATACGCGATGAAGTACAAGTTAAAGCGTTTGCCTTTGATGCTGTGCCCTCCCAAAAGTGAAGCATCATTGGCTGTCAGTTGACAACACTGAAATGTTGACCTCAGAAGCTGACAGACCAAAGGGCACTGTTCTTGATGAAGAAAGTGTCTGACCTCGTTTGCAGCCACACAGAAAGCACTATCAAAGGCCGTTTTGCCAAACTTGGTGATCCACCGATCCACAGATTTGTTTAGCATCAGCGTCCACCAGATGTGTAAGGAAAAAGCTTTTGTCAATCTGCGGGAACGTTAATTAGAACCTCAGGTTTTGCGGTGTCTTGTGGATGGTGTTGGAATTCAACAGCACCAGAGGAGATCTCAGTGTTGTGCACTAAAGTTACAGAACAGAGACTCGGAGTAGCTTGTTGTTGGACCAACCAAGTTGGGTCCGTCTGGAGTGAAACCCTCTGCTGAAGGCTGGATCTGCCTGTGCCGTGTCCAGTGAAGCGGGGTTGTGGGTGAACTGAGGCGTGAGGCTCCACTAATGGGATAATCAAGTATTAATGGGAAGTGCTGGGGGAGCGAGGGCCCCACATCCATCAGCTGAGCAGTCGTCGTGTCGGCTTAACTCCAGCATTTCGCCTCTCTCCTCCCAGAGCAAGATTTGTCATCCCAGGAAATCTTGGGGCTGCCCCTTCGTCAGCCTGCAGAATCCAAAGGAAGCCTTGTCGCTGAAACCAGGTCACAGTGAACAATGGATTGGCATGTCACGAGAGAAAACGACAAAGTTGATTCTGGTGTCATACTGACAAGATAATGCGTCAATTGGATAAAATTTGTTGCGATTTCCCTCGGTGACTGACGTATGTGAAGCTTAACTGGAGAGGAATGGGAAAATGTTTTAAAGGGGTTGGGCAGCAGACAGCGAGAGGTTCCTGTGAACTGATGCAGAGCAAGCTGCAAGGTTTGCGCGACTCTGACAAGCAAAAGCAGCATTTTCTTTGCTTTGGGTTTTTCGACTGTGTTGAGTATGACTTCATTGTCACGAAAGACAAAATATCAGAAAGGAAAGTTGTGATGTCAATACAAGATATTGTTTGAACCCTTTGAAGCTGGGGAGGCCATTTTTGAATTTTTCTCACAAAATGCCAAATCAAAGAAATCTGTCACGTTTCACGCCTCTGCCAGACTCCAGGTTTGGGGTGCACTTGTTCAGCTCCATTTTTCACATTTACATGAGCACCACATTCAGTCTCAGATAGCAGTATCGGCTGCATGTAGCCGAGGGAGTGTTATGAGTCCCGGGCGCCCGCGGGTCTCAGTCCCCGGCTCAGAGTCAGCTTAACCCGGCCAAACCGCGCCCGCCCCGGCCCTAAGCCTCCGGCCCTGATAGCGCAAAGCCCAGTTTCCCTGAAAAAGTCTATTCCTCACCAGTGCAATCGACAATGTTATTTTAGCGTCGATGAAGGCAGGAAAACGTCTTGTGCGAGATTTGAACGGGGTAAAAGTTTTCACGGTGTTTGCCCTGTGGATAGGCCAGCCAATATCTTGATGCCCCGTAGCTTTGCAAAGGCTTGGCGAAGCTCGACCGTTAAAGACAAAGATAGCCGAAGCCTTGGCCCACAGACACGAAATAATTCCAGAGAAACGCTGCACTTTGGGTGCAATTTGGGCGAACAAGACCCAGGAATAACGCTCAAAACGTGGGACGGAACCGCAGGTTTTTAAACGGTGGGATTCGTCGAGTTGAACGAGCGGATTTGCCAAGCGAATCCCTGTAAAGTCAATGGGGTGGAAAAAAGGCTTGGGGTCGCTTTAGCAAGCAGATTTTCATAAAGACACCCGGATTTGCTTTTCTACACCCATTTGATCTGAGACTGAAAAACCCGTCAATTGCTATTCCACACACTCCCCTGTCTGCCCCCTCAAATCCTGAGATAGGCCCCGATAAAGCAGGGGACACAGGCCGGGATGCGATTGCCGAACGGCTTGGCCACTGTTCTCCGCTGGACTGAGGCTGAACAACGGTGAGGAAAGGAGTCACTTTTGCAGATCCAGTTGCGTGGTCACAAATTGCGTGTGTTCGCAATGAAGGAAGCCCGATTGTTGCACACAACACGTGACACAAATCTTTCTGACCAGCCTTTAGAAGAAACCTGAGCATCTCACCGAGCTTCCCCACACCTTGAAACCCAATCTCGTGTCAGGCGAGTTGGATGAGTTAGAAACAATTCTTAATTCTTGTTTACGAGGTTTCCCCTTCCAGTTTCCACACGGACGCAATCGTCATGAGATTGGACAGGGAGCACCACAGGACAGGGCGCGCAGACACATCCAGATTACGAACAGTCCGAGTCGTGCTCGGCTCAAACGACCCTGCAGCCCTTTCCCAGCTTGGGCTGATGGGTCGTTATGATTATCTGTGAATCAGTATTGGTTCTGTTAGTCGGACCCAGCTTTATTTATTCTCTCTACCCCCGGTGTGGTTGAATGAACCCTGTCAGAAATGTGGCCAACTGATCAGACAAATGACCATGTCGAATAAAACACACGACAGTCTCGCGGAACGACGGCTGTAGCACAAAGTTAAAAACCAGAACAGAGCAGGTGCACTTCTGTCAAAATGTTCAGTTTGAAACTTTTCCGGCTCCAATATGACCTGAACAAGCAAAGACCACAATAATAAGAACAACTCAGTGTGAAAACAAGAAAAATCCGAGAAGGAGAGAAGGTTGTCAATGTTGAGGTCGGATGACTCTTCACTTCCGGTCCCAGACTTGGAATGAGGCCCTGGGGAGACTGTGAGTCTTGGGCCCAAGGTCACTTTTCGCACAGTGTGTCTGCTGGGTGTCATCAGCCTCAGATGACCGTGGGTAATCCGGACGAATCCCGTTGCGCAGCTCTAGTGCGCAGTTAACGGACCATCCGTCAGACGAGCAGCCGCACATCACCGCACAACGGCATCCATCAAAGAACCACTGCAGGGACAGCCGCCTTTTGCTTTCTGTCTGTGCATGAATGTCGCCAACAATTTCCAAAAAATGCGTGCAGAAAACAGGTGACCTTTCTTCTGTGTTGGTTCTTGTTCGGCTTCCCTTGTTCTTGTCCTGGAGTCCGGCAGACGGACTGGTGGCAAACTAGTGAGGGCTTCAGGAAACTGTTGTTGGTGTGACGCACAGAACCATCATCGCGAACTGCAGCGAATGTCCTTCGGTCAGTTGCTGTCAATGATGGCACATGATAGAAATCCCACACTTGACCTTGTGCATATAAAGGCACCGGTTATGTCTGCTGATAGGCAGAGAGATGGGAATCCAGATAGGCAGCTTGAGTCTGTCAGGGCGCTATGTATATTGCAGTGTGGAGAGGAGTACACAATGAGTGCATCTGTGCAGGGTGCGGGGTCAAGAGTAGGTGCCGACTGAGTTGGTTTGAGGGTAAGGGGTCCCTTAGCCCTGGAACTCCTGAAAGTCGCCCTTTTATGTCAATCCGGGTGTGCACAAGTTGTTACGTTCTTTTGTTTTCTGCTTTCAGTGAATTTCGTTCACCAAGTTTCTTCAAAATTTTGGGACATCCAATTCCTGTCCGATGAGAACTGCAAGTTTATTCAGACACCCACATGACCCATCAAGCGCAAAAATCTCCCCAAGCAATCTGTTATCACACGCAACAATCCAGCTCTTTGGCCCAGTGTAGCCATAGAAAGGACTCGGCTGATAGGAGAGCCCATCACCGGAAGACGTGTCCACAAAAGCGCGTTCTCTTATCAGCTTCTTCAAGCCAAGCTGCTCTTACATAATGGACCGAAAATTGCGCGGCAGGAAGAGAATGACGGGAAATTGGGCGCACTTCCCCCCGGGAATGAGGCTCGCGAGATAGAATCGCGCCACCCAGAACGGGTTCACGAGCGAAAAAACGCGATGCACACGCTGCTGCTGCTCAAGAGGGAAAGATCGATGTTTGTCGTGATGGCACTTTCCGCGATAAAAATGTTTTGTTCAATTCCAAACGTCGCAACTAGAAGAGTTTTGCACGCTTGATTTGCAGTTTGTTCTTCACAAAATTTCTGAAAGACACACGATTCAGTTCACTCTCCTCGAAACGGGGTTCACCTGTCTTGTTCTGTTCCTTTCTCAGCTCGCCAAGCTTGTCAAAACTGACTCGACCACAGACGACCACTCTGCACACAGAAACAAGGGATTTGTTTCCAGTCTTGCTGCTCTGTCTGATAGTGGTGGACAATGCTTCTGTGATGGACAGTTGTGATCCCCCTGTCGCGCGCAGGGAATTCGGTTATTACACCACACGGCCGGGCTCTTTCTCCGTCTATCGCTCCGTTCCTGCGAATCTCACACCGGATCTTGATGTTTTAGGAATTGCCCTCCAGCGCACGTTTTGTGATGAGTGCTTGTCTGTGACAGCTCAGACCGTTTCGTCTTTTTCAACTGCTTAAATGACTGTGAAGGACTACAAAAAATCTTGGATCATTTGCATCACAAGGGCTTTCTTCTGCATGTCCTTGATTTTTTTTTAGATTTACCCAAGCTACATGGGCAAGCCATGGAAATTTTGTGTCGACTCCTTGACGTGGATATTTTGGAGAAGTTGATGAATTGAACCTCGGATAATTTCTGCGATGATCCCCTCATTTCAATATTTGTCCATTTATGCGAGTCACAGTCGGTGGTCAGCGCCTCAGCTTGACCCTTCAGGGACTCAGGAAGGATGACCCTGCACGCAACCCCGGGTGACCCCGGACCAGCCCCTTCGTCCATCCTTGTCACATTTGTCATCGAACAGTCACTTTTCGGGAGTTACTTTCAAAAGTCTGTTGGTCGAGGGACACTGATTATCATTTCACTTTCTGGTCATCGTTGTCAGTGCATCTTGATGACCCCAGTTCTTCGGTCCACAAAACCACATTGACGCAAAAAAATGGTGACCTCAGATTCTGACACATGACTCTTTTTCTGCATTTTCTTTCCTTGACAAAAAGCCAGACGAACATTTCTTTCAAACACAAGCTGACGACCTTCTCTCCCTTGACCGGAAATGAGTTACCGAGACCCACGTGACCGCACACCTGACCACCCTCGCGTCTGTGTGTGCGTGCGCAGCAACTCGGAAGGAAGTATCACTCACGTTCCTGTCTCTTTCCGGCCGTGGACACCTCACATCCGAGGGAGTATTTGTCCTCAAGTGATTGATGACCATACCACTGCCTTCCTGCATTAATTCCCTCCTAATCACTTTTGGAAATTGTTCTTTCTGCAGAAGTCACGATGGTTCCTCTTCCGAGCTCCATTCGCCAGTTCGACACTAAAAAGTTGTTTTTCGAGTGAGACTTTTTTGCAGAGTTGCAAGTTCAATTTGTCTTGCGCCCTTGTCAATTTTCAATTAAGAGAGACGATTGAAAGAACAGAAGGACAGAGAGTTTCCTCTCCTGTGTGGGACGGCTGCAATGGAATTGAAAGAATAATTAGAACACTCTGTCGATTGGTCACTGCAGTTGCCCTGTTCATTTTTTCCTTCAAGAAAACTTTTTGCACATGGACGCTCATAATTATCTTAGCGTGCCATTTCCAGCAATGACCATTCTTCTGCTCGCACAAATGTTTCGTTCACCCCCAAAAAATTCATATAGCAGAAAAGTGCGTCTGTGTATTGGTGCATGTGTTGTCACTTTCGTTTCATAGGCTGTAAAACTCTTGCGGTCTGTACGGAGCGCAACATCCTGGTGACAATCTGTGTCTTTGGTTGATGACCCTTCCCATGGGAGTTCGTTTGCAATTTTCTGTTTCCCATGGGCAATATTTCGCCGGGTGTTTTGCCATCAGAGTGTGACAGTAACTGATCAGTTCCTGCAGTGAAGTACGCAATTCAATTAAGCTGAAATCATCAACTGCAAATGTGCCTCCCCCCCCCCCCAAAAAAATCTGCTCTTCTTTCCAATGCACATGTGGTGTTCGAGCAAACAGAATAAAACATCACAACATGAAAATAGAAATTGAGAAAGTGGCCATGTCAAAACACAATCTGAGGGCAAAGCAAAGGAACGTGTCACAGCGGTCACAGCGGAATGAGATCGACCAAGGCAGAGTTTCTTTGTGTGCCATGGGCTCGTGTACAGGAACGCACGTTTCTCACAGTTGTTGCCATGTTTATGCCTTCTCATAAAACCCAGCACTTTTTCTTTGCTCATACTGAATGTGTCAACACTGTCCAAATCACAAAAACTCAGAATCTCCCTCCTAATGTCCACAAGCCCAGCATCATGGCGAGGGATCAGTGAAAAGCTGCCACTAAAATGGGTCATTTTTTTGAAAAGGCCGTGAAAGCCGTTTCTCAATGAAGGCAGCGAGTTAATTTAGGTAATTGGTTCATGAATAAATGGATCGGGGGTTATTGGCAGTGTTTCATCTAAGTCGCGGATTACACCTGCTTGGTTCCCGGCTCAGATTCATCAAAGCCCCGGATTTACTCAAAGCGTCTCTCCACATACATGCTGCTGCCACTGCAGGGCCCACTGAGAAATCGTCTCTCTTGTGGTTGGGTCAGGACAGCAGAAAAGGAGGAAAACCAGTCACGCTATTCCAGGACAAGCACAGATGCTTGTCTCGTACTGTGCCTTCGTCAAACCTCGTTCTGAAACTTTCTCACTTGTCCAAATTCACTTTTGGATGACAAGGATCATTGAGAGTTTTCTCTGTCGACTGCTTCATATTTCCCCTTGTGCGACTGAGACCCCCCCCCACTTCCACCAAACAGTTTCTGAGCCACGCTCCACTTGGCATTTTTGCTGCGACCCAGTCCAACATCACCTTTGTCTTCCCAGCCTTTCATTATCTTGCCTCCGCTAGGGTCAGGATCCTGTGACTCGGGTTGTGTGTCCTTCAGCTCCGGACACGCCGTGTGGAATGAATTCGTCCAATCCAGTGACACGGTGTCCGCCTCACGTCCAGCTTATCTCGGCTCATCCCAGCAGCTTGGCCCGGGACCTCTGTGAAGAACTCTCAGAAGCTGCTGGTCGACAGGTTTGAGCAGGGTCTTCTTTTCTCTCTCCTGGAAGGGACGACGAAGCACAGCATTCAAGATACTGTGTAAATCTGGAAGTTGAAAGAAAAGTTTCTTTACTTTCGCAGATTTTATGGTCTGAAGCGTTTTTATTTCTGGATCGCTTCAACAACGCGAACAAATGTACACAAAGAAGCGTCCCAATGGCTGAACCCTGTCGTGCACGTGTTCTTGATCTATGAGCATTCTGGTGACGTGTGCGTTTGTGTGTGTGTGTGTGAGTGTGTGTGTGTTGCTGGGGGAGGGGGAGGGGGCAGGGGACATTTCATCCAAGCTGCCATGTACTGCACTACCACATGGTGCTTCGCCCTAAAGGGACTTCGCACAATAAACAGTCACTGCAGGCCTACTTTAATCAATTTTTTGACGTTTTCACAGTGTTGAATTCAGGGAGTAGATTTTGTGCAGATTGGGGAAATGTAGCTGTGGATTAGCCGGGCTCTGCTCCGGCAAATCTGCACTCAGCTCGCGGAATTTGTAGCGAATCGCTCGCGCTCAGTTAGAGACACGGGGACGTATGCTTTCATGGGTGAATAACATCCCCGTCATTAAGTGGGATTGCCTCCGTCTTTGGAGAGGGAAGCGTGCTGAGAGAAAAATGTCTTTCATGTGAAATGAAGATGTACGTCATGAATTTACATAAATTTGTGTGCTGTGGGTGTTTGGTTTCACCATTTGTTTTCTCTTTCAGTTTGGAGTCCACTGCGTTTTTTCTCTCCTCGGGTTTGTTGTTTTCGCACTTTAAACATGAGATGAAAATGAACAAATTGTTTGAGTGAATGTTTTTGTGCAGCTCATGAAGGAAATGCATCATTGTCGCATTTCGTGGAGACGCTCCACCGAATGGAAAACAATTCTTGCAGGTCACGTCACAACGCTTGAGTGGGACTAGACTCTACAATTTATGGACAGAGGTTTGTAAACATCAGACAGCACTGCAGACAACGTCTGAGTTCAGCACGGGCTCTTAGCCCCCACCCTCTGTCAAATCCGTTCCGAATATCCTCGGATTAGAGTTCTGGATTTTATCAGGGGAATCTGGGCCTCGGCTTTCTCAGCGGTAATCTCTCCAATTCTACCTCAGAGCCACTTCAAATCTGCAGTGAAGTTTTGCAGGCCCACTCCAAGTCAAATCCGCTCAGGTCAAATTCCCCACTGTATGTCGTGCAGCACAGATCCTCGCATTGTAAAAACGTCCTTTGCTGTCCACAACAAAGTTATGTTTTGAAACGTTGAAGAAACACAAGTCCGGTGCTTACAAATTCATACGCGTTCGCACAGCTCTTGGATTTGTCATCTCGCCGGAACGTCTCACTACCCGTGAAGGCTTGAGCTGGAGATTGTGGATGAACACGACCTCACTCTGGCTGGTACTTCGTTGGTCGTGCAAGTGTTTTGTTCTTTTTTCCATTTTGTGCTGACAGTGCCTCTAAGGTTTCTCAACCGAACTCTCCACATCCTCGACCGATCTGGAGACTCAAACTGGCTTGTTAGTGGGTTAAACCAGGGGAGTTTAACCCCTCAGCACAGGCTCAGCCCTCCTGTTATTCCGTCTAAAGCCCGTTAGCCTGGCCCAGCTCTGCTCAAATTAGATGGAACAAGACTGAGGCTGAGTCTTACATATCCCCTGCTTCACGTAGGAACAGTTCCTTACGGTAACAACCTTCTGCCTTCGAAAAAAAATTTGCCACGATGGTTCTTGGATTCTTCATCTGTGGCGTCACAAAAGGATTTTGGGCATTTTCCCAAGAGGGCGTCGCACGTATCCTTTTGGCTTGTTCTGCAAACTTCAATTTCGGTTCCTTTCTGACACACTTGCCTTCAAACGACCAGACCCAAAAGTGGGAAAGGAGAATAGCCGAGATAAGTTTGTTCAGTCATGAGCAGAAGAAATCGAGCTGATTGCGACAGCGAGAGGACGGGGCAGTGTCTCAGTTCTTCGTATGTTGGTGGAAGTGTCTGGTGAGTAACAGACCCTTCCCTTGTGCCGTGAACAGCTCTTCCATCCATCGCACAGCAACACACAGCGATTTATCATTTTCTTCAACCAAAATCAAAGTATCTTTTTTGTGAGTCTAACTTTGGGCTGACCGATTCTATTTTGTGCCTCGCGGTCGGTTCCCTGAGGGATCTGCAACAATCTCTCAGTCCTGATCCAGCCCAATCCACAGCCAATCCGAACCCAATCTTGTTAGAGTTCCACGGATACGCAATTTTACAAATTAGACAACTTATCAGTGTTGACTTTTGCCCAATGGAACTCTTTTCACAATCTCCGGCAAATCCTACGGTTTGATTGCGGAGGCTTCTTTGTGCCTGTGCTGCACTCAACACGAACAAGGGGAATCACACTTTAGCAGTTTCTACCAAAGTTGTCGACGTTCGCTTTACGAGAACCAGATCAGGCAACAACTGAACTCTCAGAAGAAATGCTGCCATGGTGGAATCTGCAAGTGTCCGGCAATGTGAGTGATGCACAAGAGGGAAGTGGCCCCCTTTCTGTTCCTTCAGGAACGGGAATCAAAATGACACAATGGCCTGTTTGTGGCCGGACAAAATGTGTTTTAAATAGAGAGGGCAAGCAGTTTCCAGTCGCATCCGAGGAAAAATCCCTGGAAGTTGGACACATATCCCGGGATGAGTGGCTGGACCTGAAGATGGATGCTCGAGAACCGGAGGAACAAGGGACAGTGAAGTGAAGGAAAGACTCCGGAAACTTTTGTTGATCTGAGTGGATTGTTTCACTTCTGCAAGAAAGAGAGAATGATTGAGTCAGTTGGGAAAACGAGGGAAAAAGGACAGACAGACAGACAGATAGACAGACAGACAGACAGAGACAAAGTGTGTTTTTGAACCCAGCAGCGAAACAGTTGCATTTCTCTGATGTGCACTGAAAAGAAAGATCATGTTTGGATTTTGAGCAGCCTTCTCAGTAACAGGCTTTCTTCGCCTCACAATGTGCGGCTCATTCGATCGGCCGCTTCCCTCGTCCCCGCGGAGCGTCCATTGTGCGACTGTCCCGAGCTGATCACACAATAGAGACGGGAGAACAATGCGCCTCTTGTCCCGCGTTTGACTCCCGTCACTCGGAGCTGACTCCTGCGACGCGAGCTCCCTGCGCTGAGACCAGCTGGCTGCTGCACACCGAACAAGAACTGTGCCAAAAGAACAACACAAAATCACAGAAACCGAAAAAAGAAGACTTCAAATGCATCAGAAGGCACGAGGCATCATCTCCTTTCACGAGATTTTTATTGATTGGTTCATTTTCAATTTGGACAGTCTTGTTTTTCTCTGTCCCCCAAGAATTCAAGTGGTGCCCTGCGACATTGGAGTTGGCGTCCATTCGCAACTCCCGAGGCTCCCTGCAAGTCCCTGTCCAATCTCCAGCAGTTTAACCTCCGCTTGTCCCCTGCAGTTCTTACTCACACCTTCTACACTGTTAAAAACGATCAGCTTCAAATGTTTCGCCAGTTGTAGCCCGACAATTGTCTCTCTCTAGTTTGAGTCAGAAAGGCGTCGTGTCAATCTCAAAATCGGCAGGTGGGGGTGGGGCAAACAAAAATTTGTCAAAAGTAGATTGTGGCCTTCGCTACAAATTTGCATTTGAGTTTAAGAGAAAATGATGTGCGTGAAATATCAACCACTTTGTCTGGACTCCTGAAGCCGTGAACCAAGTGTTGCAACGGGACAAAAGACAAACAGACCAGAGATCTCCGGACCAGCATTCACCAGCAGCCAACACACGTTCATGTGACAGTCAATATGAGTGTTTTTTGCTGAACCAATGTAACACATCATGATCTCTCGTCTTCGTTGAATGCAACGTAACACTTCTCACCAGTGAACCAGAATGTATTTTTGTTTGGTGTTTCGTGCACTGTCAGGATTGTCACCTGTCGGTCGCGACACTGGCAGGTGCAAACAGTTCGAAGGTGCTGCAGAAGATGACGAAGACAATCCCGGGTTTAGGTTTGAGCTGAACGAGTAGAACTGTGGGAGAGGAAACTTCTGTCGTCGAACAACTCTTCTGCTGGAACTATGGCTTGAACTGTGACGATAGACGAGTTACAATGCACACGCCAATCTCCAACGAGAGAATCTGGGTGTTGGATGTTTGGGAGTGCAGCTTGCTTGATTGAAAGTTCATTTTGCAGGTTGTACCCTGCTGGGCGGCAAAAGTTATCAGATACGAGACTTGAACACGTGAAAAGCTTTTGATGTCACATCACTGTCAAGTCAATGCGCGTTCTGACGGATACCCAGAAATTTGTCCAAAGGAAACAACTGAGCACCGTTTTATCTGCACATACCAATGACAGCAGTGGTGACCCAGGAGAGCCTGGGTTGAAGTGCCAAATACGAACATCGACCAACATCGTGGGACGGTTGCAAATGCAGATTATTAGAGAGTGAATGTCGGAAAGGAAGGACTCACACAATCTGCCGCAGGTCGCTTTCATTGTTCCGATATCCTTTTCAAGTGCAAATAACAATTAAAATATGGAAATACCTCCCTTTGTGTTGCAGAGGAATGACACAAAATGCGAACAATAATTCGTCATTCTCGGTTGACAAATCACTGTTTGTCTGGGAATTTGTGTGGTCAGGACGGTCCGTGTGGTCCCACTGCACGGTACACACAGGTGTGAGGACCACGGAGTATTTTCATTTACCTGAGTACTTGAGTCACACTTTGCAACAGACCACCAAGCTATTCGCGTGGATTTAACCTTTGCCAAGTTAGTCTGGGTAGCAGGGTGATAACCACACAGGCCGTTTTGAATTCCTCAAAACTGTTTGAAAATCATGCTGAGTGAGACCAACCAATGCAACTGAATCATTTTTCGAAACGTCAAAACTATCAAATGTTGAAAGATTCACTTGGTGTGAAACTGTGAAATTCAGCATGAGGAATCGGTTGCAGAAAAACATTCGACTGAAGAGCTCGATGGTGAGATGAGCAATGGTCAGGGAATGGTCAAACGTGGACGGAACGTGACTCGGACAAGAGATGGACAAGGGAGATCTACAATCAGCGACAATAATCCGGAAATGACCAGTGGTTCTCAAGCACTGGCATTGACGATGGGAAAATTAAACAAACGAAATTTGTTTTTCCTTGGTCTTGAAGATGGGTTCAGAGAAAACCCAGATGTTCCAAGTTGTTTCCGAAGGGAATCTTTCAGGACTTCTTGTGAGGCTGAAGAGTTTAGCTTCACTTCTCGCACATTGTTTTCTCCTGCAAACTGCTCAGACCAAGTTGAGGCCCAAGACGCTGAGTTGGGACAGTGACTTAGGTTGCAAGATGCACCAACCCTAATTTGGCACACTTGGACACTGACTTGAAGACAGAAGGATCCCACCAAAATAGACACTCACCACAAGACTCTGACGTTCAATATTTTCCTCACTGGACACAAACATGAAACAGAAGGAAATATAAACAGCACAAAAGTGGATTGCACACGAAATGTGCTCGAAGCAAAGAATGCTTCCGAAACACCACTGGAAATGACACGCACACTTGCCTGAAAACGATTTGACTTTTTTACCAAAGAAAGAAAATTGTGAGAAAACTGATGAGCCAATTCGGGTTGTGAAAGTGAGAGTTTATTTATGGCTGCGCACATTTGGTGCTCGTGCGACCCTTCTGTGGGAAACACTCATCTCTGGGGCGAAAATATTCCAGGCCTTTCAAAACTTCCGTTTGTGGGCGGACCCCTATCACTCCTCCCTCCCAGCCCACTCACTAGCAACTGCAACTTTCGGCACTTTATTAAAATCTCAAATCTGTTCTGCTATTTGATGTAAAAGGGGCAATTATTTCTGCCCGGAATGAAGCCGCTTTCAACTTGTGACGTCGCACGTGCGGACGCGAGAGCGAACTGTGAGTGATGATGTGAGCGATGCCGACGAAAAGTGCTTTTTGTTATGATTTCTTGGGGAGCTTTGTTTCAATCTGAGTTCAAGAATTTGAAAAGAGTCCACAAAACATTGCGACTTGAAAATCCAAACTGTTTCTTTCCAAGCGTCGCACAATGTTTCGCCTGGACTCACCTCACTTGAAAAGAATTTTCTAGGGGAACGTCCTCAAATTGTATTAAGTTTGGCAAAAGGGCACAACGTTGCAACGAGAATTTCCAGTTGGTCAAGAATTTGAAATGTCAGTCAGGATAAAGCGGGGTCACGAGTTGGTGTTTGGCAAAATGAGTTGTGACCACGACTTTCAGTGCAACGTACAATCAACGATCTGCAGTCGATGTTTTTACAATGCTTTTTTTTTCTACCCAAATTGGCGTCATTCAGTTCCGCTCGTTTGATCGCGCGCAATATTGGGCGCTGCGCGTGGTCGCGCTTTTTTGTGCGCGTCCTCAATTTATTCCACCCCCGGTCGGGGAAAGTTTCATGGATGAAAGAAACGTTTGATGTTTTCCGCGCTCTTGTTTATGTGATGAAAAATTGCATTATGCACAGTGCTCAGCGGGTGTGCGGAATCTATTGCAGAGAGATGATCTGCATCAATTGAGGTCACCATGGCCAACAATGCCCTGTCCAGAGTTGCTCTCATAAATGCTGCAACATTTGTAAGAATTGCAAATAAATTTCCTTTTGTGCAAGCGTTTGCTTTTTGACTTCAGCTCAGTTCCTCGAGATTACTTTCACGAAACGTGCTGGTGATTCTTCTTTCTCGCGCCCAAATACGAGTACAAAAACAACTGATTCCACAAATGTTCAAGACTGTTTCACGAGTGTTGTTTTGAATGTCGCATCAGTCAGAAGCTGCAGATGCAATGACAGCACAATTAACACAGATCTGTCGATTAATCACAACTGTAACTCATTAAAACTCCGGACAGAAAGTCGGATCCGAAGGCATCCGTCACAGCGCTTCTTTCCAACGGATTGCTTTGCAAGTCTCTGGTCATGTGACCCATTCATGCATGTGAGGATGGAGTGCAAGTGTGTGAGCATCTCCTGAAACCGAATCCACCCCACTTTTCTCCCACATTGATGACAAGACGTCGCTCGTCCGGCCCATCTGGCTCCGCTTGTGTCCAGCGCCTTGAGATTCATTATCTCCTGATCAAAGCCGCCCGGATCACATTGAGACGCACCCGAGTGTGAGAACAGAACTCTTCCCTGTGGATTGTTCCACAATGAAATAGGATGTGGTCAACACTGGACATTGAGTCTTCATCCAACCAAGGACGATGACAGCGCAAAAAGTAGACATCTGTGTCAGACAGGTCTGACGAAACTGATTTTGTCGACGAATTGCATTGGTGTTGCCTGAAAATAATCAGAATGCAAGATAATTGGGAGCAAGCACATTGTTGGATGGTGAACAGAGAGAAAAGTACCGTGAAAAAATCAGCATGTAGTGACACGTTGTCATTTGACCGTCAAGGCACAAAGGCAGAAGTTGGCTGAAATGTTACGCCGCGGAAGATGGCGCACAAATTGAGGAGGTTCTGCACGCCTTAAATTTCATACGTGTGGTACCCCAAGTGCCAGATTGGTGACACAGATACCAGACCAGGTTTCCGTCTTTTCTCTGAGGGCCAATGACCAGTGACCCAAACGGTGTCTGTATCACCAATAGACTGGCAATTGGGGCACGTCAAAACAGGAGCGGACGTATTTGCTCAACCTCCGTATTGTTCCATCACCCTGTTATCCAGAGTGCGGATCAGAAGCGGGGTATCCGTTTCTCTGGACTTCAGGGTATTGTTCGGCTGACCACCCGAGCGAGCGCCCTAATGTCCAGCGGGCGGTCAGCGTGTAATGAGATGACCATTGTCGCTGTGACGGTCCAGCAGACCCGTTCTCTCAGTCACACGCAGGCTTGTTTGATGTCTTTTCGCCAAGCAGCTTCTTCGGGAAGACGACGGGGATATTCTTGTTGGATTCATGCGAATTTGCTCGTTATTCTGACTCACAATGTCACGGAAGAAACAATTGTAGCGCAAATTATTGCAGAGGGAGAAACGTGAGAACAAGTGCTTGGTAATATTCTCCCACCGCGGGCGGGAGTCAGGTTTGTTGTTGCGGCTGGAACGCACCAATTTCTCGTACACCCTGCACATCACTTGCTTTGCTGAGGAGGACGACCACCGAAGATCGTGAAGTATGGGCGTCAGGTCCTCCTGGGCTCTGGTGGAAACTGACCTCATCTTTCAAATGTTGAAATAAACGCACGTTGTTGCGAGTCATCAGTTTCACCGAGAGCGTTTGATCAGAAGTGGAGATTCACTTGGCAATTTCGTTAGTTTTCTGAGAATTTAAGGAACTTACAAAGCGGTGCTGAGAAAGTGCCCAGCGTGCGCATAAAGTGGCGTTGCAGTGCGCATTTGGCGCTGCGCGTCCCCCTGATTAGATCAATGTGTGTTGTGCTTATGTAAATCTGCGCTGATGAACAAATGGCCCATCTCTCTGTGTAAGCTGCGCTGTCGAAACAGCGGTACTCGTCTCCGTGTGCGACCGTTTGGTCAGCGTAAAAAAGAAACCACCTGACCACGCATCACCCCTGGACCGACAAATCACCTCCTTGCCCGTTTGTTTCTTCCAGTGAAAAGCGATTTTGCGGACGCCATTCACAAGCACAAAGACTGTTGGCCAAATGGTAAAAACATTGCGTGTGAACAAGTTTCAATGTCGCAACCAGCAGAAATATACCGTGCTCGAACTGTTCCTTTCGCCGTGTTTGAGTCTTCTCAGTTTTGAGAATGACTCCCGCAGCTGTACAGAGCGACGTAATGTGCGCTGCACTGACGAGCGGCGAGGGACAGATTGACGCTAATGTATGGACACCCAAGTAATCCCGCCCTGCCCCCTCCCAGCGAGCTTCCTCACTGCCAAGTCACAAACTGCAACACCCGCAGTGCTGCAGCGTCTGTGTGTGTGTGTGTGTGTGTGTGTGTCTGTGTCTGTGTGTGTGTGTGTGTGTCTGTGTCTGTGTCTGTGTCTGTGTGTGTGTGTCTGTGTGTGTGTGCTTGTGTGTGTGTTTGTGTGTGTGTATGCGTTTGTGTGTATGTATGTTGTGTGTGTGTGTCTGTGTGTGTGTGTGTCTGTCTGTCTCTGTCTGTCAGTCTGTCTGTCTGTCTGTCTGTCTGTCTGTCTGTCTGTCGTATCTGTGGATATGTGTGTGTGCGTGTGTGCCCCCACAAGTATGAATGTCTGTTTGCATATCACACAGGGCAACGATGTTTTCTTGTCTTGTCTGGGTTTTACGTTCAGGGAATTTCTGCTCAATTTTAAGATCAGGGGAAATAACACAGACGTCTGCCGAAATTCAAAATCGCACGCAAATGTCAAAATCAAACCTTTATTGTTCACTGCACACAAATAACACAATTTCCGGGTACATATACTCATTCGAAAAATGTTTTGGAAAAGCAGAGTCAACGCCAAAAGGGGTGTTCCTTGCACAGAGGACATTTTGGTCTTTGTTAGTTCAGAAATTTTCGTCATGTAGGAATGACACACGACTGTGAAGAACCTGGCCGTCCGAAACACAACAATCTCAAGTTGGACAATCACGGTTGTTTTGTGAAGAAAGGAGAATTACCTAACTTTCTCTCGTGCCTTAAAATTCTTTTGTTCCTTTCGAGAAAGAGACAAATCAGTGTTGTGACACACCAAAGGATTGTTCAGCAGTCCTGTCCAAGGAACTCCAAGACGGAGACACAAACTGCAACTACGTTTTTTGTTCAGCACAAACTATGAAAGAAACAAACATCTGCTGATAAGTATTTCTTTATGATCCAAACATGTACCCTGTGAAGATTCAGTTCAAGGTTCAAGAAGCTTCAAATGTGGATTTTTGCTTCATCCGATCTTGCGTGTGTTTTATGGAAAACAGCACAGAAATGTTCATGCTGCCATTTACTGACTGCGTGAGTCTTTCTGCGAACTACGGACGCCTTGGTGGCAGATACTCGTCGATGTTTCTCAGAATGACTTGTGTCGCAGTCGTCTACAAAGTCTCTTCTGCTTGTCTCAGCCCAATCCGAGACGCCATTGTTCGGGATGCACACACATCAAACCTCCCCTGCCGTCAGTTCCTCAGTTTGTCCTCGCGAATGCCTTCAGTTCTGCTTCAACAAACGCTAGACCATGCCAGTTCCGTTGCCCACTGCATATTGACAGGCCGACAGAGTGGAGGGCTGACGAGAGGACACTGGAGCAGCGTACCCGAATCCTGAAGGTATGCCTCCAGGAACCCCTCCCGAGTGCTGCTTGGCCTTCAGCCTCAGCGACGCAATACTGCTGGAGCACGAGTCTCTGTTGTAGAGATAAGATCCCGCAGCCGAAGGAGCTGCGTAAGGGCAGGCAGGGCTCGCCACACTGCTGGGCACGCCCATCCCCATCCCAGCCCCACTTCCTTGGACAGAAATTGAGCCTGCGGATCCGAATCCACCGAGCGGTTGCTGGGAGCCCACCACCCCAGGCAGTGCAACCTGGTGAGCCCAGGGAAAAGTGGGTTTGGCTCCCCCAAGTGGGTGAGTGGGAACCTTGGAGGTCCAGTCGGAATACGAGTAGCCGGCATAGAGGCCGTCGTCAAAAGGCTGCATGAGACCGTTGAACTGGGAGCCGAACCCGGATTTGAACGGCTCCAGGTGGCGCTCCCGCTTCCTCCACTTCGCCCGGCGGTTCTTGAACCAAACCTGCAATGAGAAGAAATTGAATATTTTGTGCATTGCAAAAATTCAATGCAGTTTTTACATTCGTCCGGCAAAAGCAAAAAGTGACACTGAAAACTCTTCTCAGCAATGTGGATCTGTTCACCTCAGACGACGTATTTTTTCACACATTGAGATGTGCACTCACATAAAGGTGCAACTATGAACACAATGGCATCATTCTTGGCTGTCACATTTGCCACATCTGGCCTGGGCAGATTCTGGGTAAAGCTAAAGTAAACGCTGTGACATATCGAGCCATTGTTACAGCAACTGTCTGGTATCCAGGAGTCAATGCCATAATGCATGAACACACACGTATCACACATAACTCAAGTTTTTTGACCACACATCGGAGGATTTCTGAACCAAGACACGAAGAAGCACGGCATGTTTCCAGCAAAATAGGATTGGATCATGCACCCTCAGAACTTTGCGTGTAATACTCATTCCAAGTTGGACAATTTTTCTTCTGAGAAGCTAATATTTGCCCCTTGCATTCCTTTCCAAATTGGTTGCACTTAGCGATATTAACTCTTGTACAATAGGATCGGGGTATCTCTGCGAGGAGCTCAGGGAGCCTGGGTCACATGTCACAATGATACACGCATGTCTTGTCATTCTGGCTTTCAAAGCAGGGAAACAACCCTTCGGAGTTTCGTTTGAAGGTTCTTGGGCATCAGTCGTCTTTGTCGATTCGACTTTGCTGAAGTGCCAAATCGTTGGCTGTGTGGGTATATTTCCAACCAGAAAAAAAAAACACATTTTGTTCTGGTCATGCTTCTTCCCGGAGACCGGCTGGGCTCGGCCGCGGCGGGGTGACCCTCGCCCCGCGATTAGCGCCGATGTGACGGCGACCGCGCCTCGAGTCGCTCTGTATTCATGGGAATTGTCGAGGTGCCGCAGGCTCTGGTTGTGAGCACTCCAGAAGGAAAAGTTGGGGCGGGGGCAGAACGCAGTCGAAAGTAGAGGAGGTCCTTGCAGAAAGGAACGTCCTTGTGCCATCCAAACGCAGAGAAAAATCTCTGTTCTGAAGGTGCTCGCATGTCAACTACGACAAAGCCCTGAAATTCCGCTTGCCTTTGTCAAGTTTTCCCTTTGTTCAGGTGTGTGCGACATACTTCATAAGACGAATACGCTTGCGTGTGGCCAGAAACTACCGGTTTATCATCGACCTCAAAGTCCTGCATGGCTGAAATTTTCAACAACGTAAACTTGTCGCAACCGCCTGCGACGCCAGGTTTCGGGTTGGAAATTCTCACAGCGTCGCTGCCGTCGGATCCGTGGCGTATTCCCAACAATCCAGCTTGAGCCAGTTGGCGTTAGGAGCTAATTTTCCAGTGGTTACATTTCATTTTTGGCCTAACGGCGCGGGGTGGGGGATTTTGTGCAGGATTGCGGCGCCATCCGTCTCTCGGCGCTCTCGCCCCGGCGTCTGACAGCCTCTGCGCGCGAGGTCAAACTTCCGGTTAATGCGCCTATTACTAATCTGATTGGCTGATTACTATCTTGAGTCTGGAAACGACGTGCCACGTGATTTGTCAAATGTACGCACAAATGGAAACAGATGGGGGGATGCAAAAAGGGACAGAAATCCAGTGATTTCTGAACAATTCCAGTTTCCAAATGGTTCCAGGCAAGGTTTTGGCATACGTTGCGTGAACAGCAGATCCCAACTGTTGTTGTTATTCCAAGTCATCCGCGCATCTGTTTGTTCAGAACGGCAACGTTCCGTCCACCTCAGTTGTGATGGTCAGTTCTTCGTCTCCGTGTTTTGGTTCTCAACGAAACCGAAATGCATCGAGATGCAAAGCAGCTGTGACTGCACCAGCAGCATTTGTTTCCTGTGCTCGGCCGGTCCAGCTCCGCGCAAGACTATTTCCCGGCCCTGATCCCCAGGCTTAGGTCCCCTCGGTGCTCTGGGTACTGAGCCCGCTCGTTATTGAAAGCTAATTTCAAATTGATGCAGTGTGGTGCGGCGTGCCCCGCTCTCGCTTTGTTTCCAGCGGGGGATTGGCCCCTGCTCCCCGCGACACATCATGCGCCCGGCAATGATGCGGGGATTTGGGGTCGCGACCAGAGACACGAAATGTGACAGTCATGGCCAGAAAAAAACAACACGTTATTGTATTTCCTTGGGAAGAGTTCAGACTCCAAACCAGAGAAAACGTAAGTTTTTGCTTCTTGTCACCAACGAGAGCGACAAACTTTAGCCACTCGTCTTTCAATCGAAAGGTTTTCTCTGCAGAGAGAATCGAATCTGTCTCCAAGACTGAGGCATCTGAAAAGGCACTTGGTTCCAAAGAAAGGCTCCTCTTTGTCTTTCGTTGTCTCCAAATTGCGACTCGTGTGTTGTTCACACACCCATTTCCGAAACGCGCAAAAGCTGCCCCGAACAGAACGAAAAGCCTTTGGGTCCACGTTCCAACGCAATAAATTAGCCATCTCCTCACTCACGGAGTCGCGTGCAAACAGAAGCGCTGCATATTTGATGTATATCAGCTGTGATTCCCTCGGCGCGCACTAATCCCGGCCAAGATTGGACCGGGGCCCAGTCAAAACGACGCGCCCCTCCACAAACGCCGTTCGCGCGTCCTTTTCAGACAAACCATTCACAACAGCCCATTTTGTGGTGTTTTAGAATGTCCAGGAGAGCCCGGCTGTAGCAAAAAGCTATAGATTGCATCAAAATATTTATGGTTTAATAAATACTCTGGAGACTGGCAGGGATTTCCGCGCGGGGAGGTTTGGGATGCTCGGCGCGTATGGCCGCTGCCCCGGCCTGATCCCGCTATCTGTCGCCCGAAGAGCCGGCAGGATTACCCGCAGGTTAAGTCCCCCAGTCCCCCTCCCCGAGGCCAGCCCAGTCCCGACCCCCGACACTCTCCTGTGCATCCTTCCTGCATCTGCATGCGCTCGTGAGTGCGCGAACCAAGGTCCACCTGCGGCAGTGTTTGTTCAAAAATTTTTGTGCCTTACGCTTGACCAAACACACTTCCCAGAAGTTTTTCTTTCGTGAACCCTGCGCCATCCACATTTGTGTTGGTGCGAACTCTAACCAAGAACAGGCCGAGCAACACAGATTCGATACCAATGGTTTTCGTTCTCGTCACTATTTCGGTACATACGAGCGTCTTTCTTTTTGGAGAATCACGAGGAAGGTTGTCGTGCTTCGCGTGTCTTTTCACTTCGCTCTGAAAAGGGTCTGGCAGTCAAGTCGACCGGAGTCGCACGCAAATCTTGACTGTACTAACAAGTCAACTTTCAGGATATTTGTCGCATTTTTTCATTGACTCTCCGTTGTGAGGCAGAACTGTGGCAAACAAAGGCAACAGCAAACGCAGAGACTGACACAGTGTCAACGTTTCGTTCAAATTCTGTCCAGCAACTGATGAAGGCAAGCTTAATCCAGCTTCAAAACGTGTGTGAAGAAAGCGAGGCAACGAAGGATATCATTTTTCTCATCTCCTTCCCTAATCCGGGGGTAATTACCCAATTCTTGGATGTCTAATTAAGGCTTAATTTGGGCTGGAAAATCTGTTTTACAATTTCCCTAGTTCTTTGCTACAGTGCAAAAAGGAATAGAAAACCCTCTCCCAGCTTGTTGTTGCAACATGACGGAGGTGGTTTCCATGAGAACCAGAACCTGGGGGGATTGGTCCAATTTTCCGCACCACCAGCGACATGGCTGCCCCATATGGTACGTGCTTGAGATTCATCTGATTCAGAATAAAGATTAATTGCAATTCCAAAATTTCAACACAGATTTTTTGCTCAAGATCTTTATCTCAATGGGGGTCTTGAAAGAGGATCTGTTATTTCAACAAATGGCGTTTTAATTGCGACCCATTGTTGAAGGCATCACGAGCGTTGTTGTTCGTATCTGCAGACCTCTTGGGAAAATGGCCTCTGTTGCTGCTCTCAAGCACCTATTTTTGCTGTGAAACAAAATAATGTCCCCTTTCAATTGTTCTTCAACCTTTTGAAAAGTTCACCTTTCACCCTAATTTACCCCCCTGTGTTACATTTTAATTTTCAGGGTGCATCCCAACCAAGTGTTGAAAGCATTCTTCAGAAAGAAAAGCTCGTGTAAAATTTTGCAACGCTGCAAATCTGGTGCGTACATTTCAAGGGCACATAGATTCACTTGAGATAAAAATTAATGACGCACGAAGCTTCGCAGATCCACACAGCAAACACGGGCAAATCCTACTGAAGCAACTGAGCAAAGCTGTCGTTGAATCAGGCTCGGAATGAAGTTTATCTTTTCGTGTTCAAAAATTTTCAAATTTTTCCTGCTCCTGCACTTTTTGTCACAAACAAACGCCAGATTTCTGGCATCTAGATTTCATAGATTCAGTGGACCAAGCAAAATTTTTTTTTTTTTCGTCACCGCAGTTTCCCACCTGGGAGTCCTTGGTTTGCCTTCACCGTGCACGAGCCTTCAGAGCTGTGAGGCTCCAGTTGCGCCTCGGACAGACTCTTCCGCTTTGCAGTCTTTGACAAAAAGAGATGAGAGGGAAACATCTCGGCTGAATTCGCTTTGTCTCTTTCCGAGGGAGGTTTGGAGCGCACACATGGCTTTTGCGAGAGGGGAAAATGTTCATCGAGCAGTGCGGTCGATTCGGTGATTGAGCAGCGACTCTGTACGTAGTTGCAAGTGTTTCGTGTTTCATCGGAAAAGAACACAGAAGGACAGTTGGAGCTGGAGCGGTCTTTCCTCGCGCCTGTGCGACACAGATTTCATTACAATATTCTTTTGCAAAGTCATATGAGCCAGCCGTCACAACGACGTGCGAGACTTTCCCTTTTGCACAAATCGGTTGAGATTATTCTTTTCCTTTTGAGAACAAAAACAGCGACTCTACGACTCGTACATTTCTTGCTGAAACCTTTTCTGCTGTTGCAGTCCTTCTTGGTGTCAATTCGTATGTTTCTTGAACCTAAACTTCTGACAGGGAAGAACACAGCGCACATACGGTGTACCTGGGATTAGGGTGTACTTTCAGTTAATCCAGCACACATGAAAAGGTGTAGCCGGATTACTCTAAATGTATTACAATCTCTCAGCCATTCACAGACGCATGTTTGAGAGTTGACTCAGACTTTACTATTTGACCTCGTACGACACCCATTCACAAAGGACTCCGCCGCTTCTTCGTCTTCCATATTCAACGCCTATTTGCCACAAGGTGCAGATGTCAATTGACCTGAGTGAGTACACCGTGTACTGCTTGTACTGAGGTGTTGACTGATCGAATGTGTCCTCAGGTACCACAGAAAACGCGTGTGTGCTTTAGTGGAGTGGACACCTGAACACACAACTCAGGCCACCGGGAGGGGTGACTGATACACGGTGGCCATTCAAGTCTCATTCGCAAGGATGTTCGCCGTCTCCAGATATGTGTGCTTGGCCGCTTCATTGTAACAAGTCTGATCGTTCAGATCAAGGAAGATCTCAGCTGAGGATGGAAGAGTTTCGGACTTCAGTTGTTCTCAAAACAAGAGACAGTTAAAGATAGGTCCTGTCCATTCAAAACAAGCCAACACGCTTGACTTCGTTCTGACTGAACACAAGGTCCTGGGACTGTGCTTGGTTTCGCTTTGCTCATTTCATTGTTGGTATGTGGGCGTTTGGGTGTGTGTGGGTGGGTCTGACTCACCCTGACGCGGGGTTCTGTGAGGTTCGTCCAGGCGGCGATCTCCTCGCGGGTCGCCAGGTCGGGGTAGCGGTTCCTCTGGAACGTCGCCTCCATCTCCTGCAGCTGCTGCGACGTGAAGTGCGTCCGCTGGCGTCGCGTTCGCCCTTCTTTGGCGCCCGCTTCCTTGACTCCGCGCTCCTGCAAAGGACATCGGGGACTCACCAAAGTTCGAGTCATCTGGAGTTGGTTTGATGTTGGAAACTTTTTCGCTGAGATAACCACGAAAATTCATTTCCGAAAAGAGACGTCCTGTTTCGTCCTGTTTCGTGTTTCCAACTTTATCTGGTCGTTTCATTGATTCTTTTTGCTCACACTCAACCTCACCAACCCGATCACCGACTGGCCTCAACGTGCTATACTCATCCCGTTGACTCACCCGTCCACCGCACTCACCTTGTTGTCCCTGGCCTCCTCCTCGGACCCGCTCTCCGGACCTCCTCCCGACTTGCTGCTGCCCCTGTGTGAGTCCGGACTCGTCTGGGTCGAGTCTGAAACACGTGCACGACGTTGGGATATGACTTCTTTAAAGTGCTGGTTTTGGACCTGTGTATGTGTGAACAGGGGTGTATCGTTCAAGAAAACTTTCTTGTGGATTGGGGGAAAATGAGGAAAATATGTGTTTTCTTTCTCCATCGATGAAGGATGCAACGGCCAGCAGATCTTTGCGTCCATCGTCTTTGGGCTCTTTGATACTCTCATTCTCAAGATCATGATTGTGTTATTTTTGTTAGCATGACTTTTTAATCTCAATTTTCTTGTACCAACACTGCAATAATACGAACGCTTTTGTGCAATAGATAGGCAGCCAGCGCTTTTTTCCCTGTATATTCTGAGCAAACATTCCCTGTCATAATCAGTCTTTTCACACCTCGTGCAATGCACTGCGCGGATCCAAAACGTGATCAAAACTGCTGCAGCAAAACGCATCCACCAACAGAGCAGTCCGCAGCCATGCGAAGTCACGCACTCGAAATTTGTCGATCCGTTGGTAGGTACAGGATTCTTCAATGCGCACACATTTCAGACAAGTCCGTTGGTGACTCTTTTCTTTTCAGGCTTCCCCAGTTGGGCTCAAGTTTCGACGCCTCGACTGCAAGCCTTGCGCCGTTTCACATTGCCATTGCTGCCTTGAATCGAACCTGCACAAAGATTTGTATCCACCCCCACCCACCTGGTTCCGCGGGTTGTGTGGGCACAGGGATTACCTCAGTTAGCTCTGCTGTGCGCACACATTTTCCACGGCAAACACGAGCATCAATGTGCTCGTCGCAACGACATTGACACTGTTGCAGCAGGAGAGAAGCAGAGACACGCCACCGAAGCCAAGCACGCTTTGAGCTAGCATTTGATCCAAACGGTACGGAAAATGCTGCTTCTCTTTTGAAGAACTCGTGTGACGCACTCAAAAACTAACGTCCCCCCCCCCCAGTGTTCGTGGGAGAAACAACAAACAAATCATTGGACACCACCTGAGAAAGTGGCAGAACAGTTTCAACAAAGAAAATTGAGGAGTGCAATACCACTAGCTGTCGATGCTTTGAGTCCGGAGACCCGTGGGCCTCTGAGTGCCACAAACATCACCAGTTCTCCCTCTCAATACTCGATTCACAGGTTGGGACAGCCGACGTGTGAAATCGTCTTTTTGCCGAAATTTATTGTGCACGTCAATAAAATGTGGCGGAAATTGATACGTCAGTCAATTTGTTGTTTCGTGACCGAGAGTTCACAACACCAGAATTTCATGGCTGCTCGTTCAAGTTGAAAACGACGGATACATCGCGTCGTCAAAGGCGAGTGTTGGTGGTAAGGATTCGTGAAAGCGGTTGAGATTGAGATTGAGTACCAAGTGGCCCCAATTTCTTTCACTCAACAATTTTAGGAATTTCACCAACCCTGGACGCTTTGCAATGGAAAACACGACTTTTTGTCATTCCGATCCCAAATGAGTCGCCTTAAAACGACACTTCCACATTGTGCAGGCCTCTGCTCACACAATGCACATTAACTCAATGAGATTGCAAAGGTGAGTATCAGGTGTGCTCCACGACAATAGGGTAGTACTCAGGGGTTTCGCTTCCTCCAAATGTGGAGCCAGAACGACGAGATGAGATCAGAGGGCGTCCTTGCATCCGTCAGTTTTTGCTACAGATCCTCAAATCTGCAGTTGCTCACATTCTGATATTTTCGTGGTCAGATGTCTTCTGCCAGGTACAACACGTCAAGTGCGGCTTTCTGACACACTGTTGGATGTGGAAACGATTGCATGAATCCTTCCAGCACCTCCTCCACAAACTGCCCTCACAAAAAGCACAAGCTCGTACCCAACTAACACCTCATTGTATCAACATCAAATAGGATTCAGGGCTTGCCTCTTCTCACTGAGCAAAGAAACACACTCAAAATGGCTATGCATAATTTCATTGTCATCGTCTTTTCTGTTCTGTTTGCACGCACTCCAAACTCGCTGTTTGCTGTGCGGGGTGTCAGATTGTGGTTGACTAGAGCTCTTAATACATGTGCGGAATGTAACAACTAAAAGTTTCAAAATTTTTTGTTCGTTTCACATGAGAACAAAAAACAAGACAAGAGAAGGAAACAGTGACGGAAATTTTGCAGGAAACCTGCAACTTGCAGACAAAAATGATACTTTTCGCATGGTTGGTCGTTGAACCGCAGCTGAAAATGAATCTCGTGCACAAATTTCAAAGGAAGAAAATGAAAGGTTTTTTTCTCCACTCCAACAGACGAATTTGCTGACGACGCCAAAATCGCGTGTTTCGATCTGGATCATTTTTCCTTCATTTCCTTCATTTGCTTCAATTTGTCCATCACGCGGAATCAGACTGGCCGTGAGCGAAGAACGTGATGGTGTTTGATGTCTTCGCAGATTCAGAAGTTTCAAAAACTCTATTTTTACACTTCAATCGTTTGGGGATCTGTCGACAAACAGACAAAATGTGCACTCATCTTCCAATGGTCGCAACTTGTTTTCCCTTTTTCCACTGCTCCTCATGGTTTCAATTCAGGAAAATAACGATCAAAGCCCAACAGACAACGCTTCTTACCCAGATTGGTGATTCTCGAGTTGGAGTTGTGGTGCTGTGGCTCGGATTTGACGGGAGACACGTTGTGCGCTGTCACGGTGTGGTGCCCGGGGTGGTGCGAGTTCGCTTGCGTGTGGGGAAAGTGGGAGCTGCCGGGGGAGTGGGACGACGAGGCGAGTCGGGCCGGAGATGAGCGAGGCGGGGGGGAGGGGAGGGCGGTGGAGGCGCCTCCGCTCCCGGGCGCCGCTCCTGCTACGGCTCCCACCGCAGCTCTCCCGGTAGAGCCGCTTCCTCCGCCCGCAGTCCCCGCCGTGGCCCCCGCCACCATGCTGCCGAGGGGATGGAGAGGAGGCAGCGTGCTCAGCCGCGGCGGGTGAGCACTGGGAGCCGGGGGGCCGTAGCCAACTCCTGAGCCCGAACCGTACGCCACAGCCAAGTCATCCAGATACACCGGATCTGAAGACAGCGGATCCATCCTGAATCTTAAGTGTCACTTTGCTCAGCAGCTTCCAAGTTCGTCTTTCACTCCAAAGTTGGGTTGAAATGCAGTGAACGTTGTTCGTGAAGCGAACTGTATTCTGTTGGTGCGGCTGAAAAATTCTCGCCAGTAACGTCTCCAGATAAATCAAATCAAAACAAGCAAATTCCGCTCAACAGTTTCTCACATGTTCCTGGGAAAATGGTTGTGCAGAAACTCGAGCGAAGGGTCTTTTCTGCTTCAGCTGTGCGTGTGAGATCAACTGACCAGACGACGCGGCCTGAAACACAAATCCAGGCTGCGCTGGCTGGAAAATCCTCCCGAGTGCGCCAAGCGCTGCCGCCAAATCCGGTGCAAAGCCCTGGCCCGAAGTGCAGTCCAGTTCAGTCCAGTTCAGTGCAACGCCGAATCCGAACTCACAACTCTACGGGGAGACAGATTCTGAAAACACAGAAATTCCACATCCATTATGATTTGCACCTGCAGGCTTTGTGACAGTTTAGACTTCAAAGCCCTTGCCTCCCCAGACTGGCTGGTTCTGGATTTACCCTCGTCTGATCTGAAGCCCGGGATTTTGTGTTTCACGCCCGGGGTTTAGAACCGTACGTGTACAGGTTTAGTGCGCGAGATGATTGGACAAACCACGCAAATCTTTCCAAGCTCCACAGCAACGCATCTGACTTGAGGCTTTTGCACTGCCAAAATCGTCACATTTCTGAACATGTATTCGACGTCGTTTGCGACAGCAAAGAGTGAAAGTTGACGACACACCAAAATCCAAGGTGTCTTGGGGTCGTCAGAAATTTCGAGCGCCTTGCGGAAACATTGTTAGCAAGTTACCACGATCTGACAAGTTGAAGAGATTCACTTACCTTTGTGACACAGGGATAATTTTTGTCCAGCGTGAACGATGCCTAAGCCCGCGACGCGCTTGCGGTAAAGCCGAGCGCTTGTTCGAAGGATGAAGTCGACTCGACTGAAGCGGTGCAAATCGCCTGAGCTGAGCCTGTGCTGCGGCCAGCTGCTGCCTCCTCGCTCCACAGCCAGAGCCCAGTGATTCAGGGCTGACGCAAGCCATGCACGGCGAGGGACGGTCAACTGGTGTCTCAGTACCACCATCTAGCGAGGAATCGCACAGGTTGCAAACTCAGTGTTGAAGAAGTTCCGCACTGCAGAACGTAAATTTTTGTTTTGATTGCTTTGCTGACTGAAGGGTGCGTTCTTCTGAATGTTCATAGTAGATTCAAGGACTGCTTGTGATACGTTTGACTGTGCTTCCCAACAAAATTGTTGTCTTTTTTGGAAAATTTCTCAACCTTGTGCCAAAATGATTCACACGTCTCGGACACAACGAAAACAAACGTTCGCTGAGTCCCCACGCACGAGCGCACTTCTTGTGTCTCCATGGCCCACCTGTGTGTCTGTGGCTTTTCGTTGATTCTTTTCACGAGCACGACGAACGTACAGTCATCATTGAAGGTTGTAGCGGATAACTTAGGTGGCAAACTGGCTTGCTTCCCAAAGCCCCGAATAAAGGCCACAAAGCTCCAAAACAAAACCCGAGAATCTCGCAGGATCATTGCTCCACGGGTGGTGAGGCAGCCAGCGGGGGAGGTGGCCCGCTTAAACTCAGCTCGACACGGCTATTTCAGAGCAATTTTAGCATTTCCCACACTAAACTGACCGTGAAAATCAGTTTGAATGAAAGGTGCAATTTTCTGAGTGACTTTACAGCCTATTTGTCCGAGGATGAGTGAATGGGGTTTCAGTTTCACAGCGACTCTTGATTTTGTGGATTACAAGGCAAACAGATTGATGACTGAGTCAACATGTTTACTGTTGCGTTTGAAATCCATTCTTGATGGGGATATAAATATCCACGAGTCGTTTCCCCTTCGCCTTCATTGTTGCCTTCGAGATTTCCTTCTGTGGAAGAAAGCGGCGATTTTCTCAGTGACTTGGCTGTTTTCGAATGGTTCGCCAATTACAGGCGAAATAGGAACAAATTGCCGGAAAATTGAACCCAATTTCAAATCGGCTTGAAACTGATCCCACGCCAACGCTTTTGCGACAAAGGTTTTCATTGAACAGACAACTGCTGGTTGGCAGTTTTTGTTTCGAAAAAGTTTCAGTTTCCTGGGCAGGCTGATCAACGTCAGTCCATAGCTTTGGAGTGACCGTTCTTCAAACTGAACGGAGTCAACTTGGAAGGATCAGTCGCAAGAGCTCTGATCTCATCCACACGTGATCAACCTGGTTTCCTGGACCAGCCTTGTCCGAAATGTTTGGATCGCACACGTGATGGTCACAAATGTATGGACGGAGACGGAGACTTGGACAACAGACGATGGAGAAAGGACCAAAGAACCAACAGAGGATTTCATTTAATTTTTCGTCGAAGGTTGAACGCCCATCCACACCAAATTTTACGTTTCCCTCAAAATGAAAAAATAAGCAAATGAATCACACACACACAGACGCACACACACAAATGCTTAACCGAAACACACACACCACACACACACACACGCACACACACACACAAATGCTGAACCGCAACTGCGTTCAATGCTCGCTGTTCTTCAAACTTTGTCTTGCCCAGTATCACCCAAGTGAAACCAGTTCCGCACACAACCTCTCGCGTGGTTTTCATCAGACTCTGAGCACTTGTATCAACACTGTCCACTGCTTGCCCAGACAGTCTGATTGCTGACTGGTTGCATCACCACAAGCTACTCAACTCACTAAAAACGGCTGGAGGAAAGGCGTACAAATATACTTTGAGCAGGAAAACACAATTTTGCAGCATTAATCTGTTGTTCTTGTGTGTGTCGTGTAAACCACCGTTGTACACAAGAAAGTCAAACAGATGTAATTGAAGACACGTAAAGAATTTCTGGTTGTGGACATTTCGGACACGAGTTGCTTTCTTTGAGTCCTGACACACCGAATCGTTCCCAAGAACGACGATGCGTCAGAACGAAACGATTCCCTTTGTTCCTAACAACGCAGGTTTCTGCCTGCGAAGTGAACCAGATCTGCTCTAGACAGAAGGTACAAACACAAGCAGGCCCAGGACAAGGATTTTGGGGACGACTCGGTTCTGAAGGAGTCTGACCAAGGGCTGAGAGCGCAAATGAACGCGTGAAAGAGAAAACATTTTTGTACATACATGCAGCGAGTAATTATTAGCCCCCGGCTCCCTGGATTTGCTGGAGACAAAAAGCGCGAGACAAGCGACAAGAAAGTGGAAAAGAGAACTGCCAATACTCAGTCAGACCCAAAGCAGTCGCAAAACTTTTCCACTGAATACAACTATTCACACCAGGGACAACTGAAGCAGATCCAGTTGGCGGCCGCCTCACCCCCTGGACCTCCTCCCTGGTTTTACATTTCAAAGTTAGAGTTGGGTTTCCGAGGTTCAACATCTTGTTCGGGTCCCTGCATGTTTGCGTTCGGTCCAATGGTCAGAAGTCCGCCCAGAGACTCATCTTAATTCGCACCTGAGACGACGTCCGCTTTGATGTGCCTCTGTTTACAACCATCACTGGTATGTGGGCCGTCGACTGATGACTTACCAAGAGGCTCAGAAAATCGTTTTTCGTAAAATATGTCGTTGAGGTTCAAGGTCATTATTCTCTGTTAATTAGGTCATTAGGGAGGTGCAATTAGCATAAGCTGTTAATTTTAATCCCTCGTTGATCCCTGGTTTAACGGTCCTGCGCCTCAGCGGTTCGTTGCACAACTGTACTCCTCTGTTGGCATCTGCTCAGATGTTTCCGACGTGGACTGCACAGAGAAGTGCTGTTCTCAATCCTGAGTGAGAAAACTTTGAAACAGTCTCAAAGAGCCGAGCAAAGAATCCAGGCGTTTTGTCAAAAGTAGATGCACACAAAGGAAGTGTGCCGAAAAGGAAACCGCACGTGCTGTTGTGGTGCAACCCCCCCCCCCCACCCTACCACCAATTTCAGTACAGAAGCATCAAAAACGCGTTTTCTCGAAAACCGCGGGAAACAACAAACAGCCCGAAGGAGCCAAGCCGAATATCCTCTGCAGAAAACAAAGACGACCCTTGCGTGGTCATTTTCTGTCCCCAGTCCGTGCTCGTGGAGGGGACAGTTGTTCCGCCGCAGACATTAGAGCCGCCGCTTTGTGCACTTGTAGTGTCCAGCGGCTGTCGGGGATTAGCATACAGACGATTTGTTTGCTTTTATTTACAGCAGCGTTAATTGAATCTCTGCTTACACACCCTGTGCCTGCATCCCCCCTGCTCCCGTGGGACGGCCAACTTGCGACTGCCCTGGAGATTGAGGTGGGATATGAGGGTCGCAACATTTCTTCCTGTCTGTCACTTATTTTCGCGTGGAATGCCTGTTTCCCAGCTTTTTGTCAAGTCCAAACCAGCAGTTGACTTTTTGATATCTTTGGCCAATTTTTTTTTTGTGGGCAGCAGAATGAGGAATTTGGGGAGCGGTTTTGGAAGGGTACGAATTCAGTGCTGCGACCTGGTGTGGCGACCAGGAATCACAGCCGTGTGCTTCAGAGGCAGCCTGAATGATGAGAGTGTGGTAAAACATTAGGTTTCGCCCACACCGTGACAATGGGCTCCAACAAATTCCAGAATGGCGAAGCAATCATGTGTTCACAAATTCTCAGTTTTGAAATATTTCTCAAGTACGTTTGCACCTGTTTTTGCATTCTGTCTCCCACATCGGCAGCTCAAATTTCTCTCATCATGTATTTGAAACCAAGGATGCGCATAGCTTGTCACTTGATTCACGCGTGCACAGTTTCTTCTTCTCACAGTGCGGATCAGAACAGAATTTTCCGCGCGTTGTGAAAGGCGCATTTTATCGGAGTTTGATGAGACTTTATGACGGGATATTAATGCGCTCCGTGGGTGGCGCGGCTCCGCGTGAAGGAATGGCGGACCCGAGGATTGCGCTCGCCAGCACCAATGCCAATCAAAACACTTTTCCACTTCTTTCGTTCTTTCTTCACATTCTGTGCCTTCTTCGTTGTCTCAAGATTTCTGCGCTGCGTGTACGTCTGACATGTTCGTGGTCCATCCACGGAATCACCCTTCCTTGAGAAAATTCGACAACCAGTGGCGCTTTGAACACAAGTTGGCGTGCTCGATTTTTTCCATGCCCAAGACACCAGAATGAGGGACACTTTCCCTCACGGTAAGTCGCATCTCATCCATGTGCACCAATTGGTCGTGGTGGGCGATACTGCGTGTGCTGGAATTGATTCAACATTTTACGAAACTTACTGCAATTTGAGTGCATTAGAGAACAGACTGTCCCAGAGGACAGCTAAGCCTCACTAGTACGGGCTGTTTGTCACAGATAAGTGCCTCGCATCAACCAGGAATCACAGGGAACTCCCTCAATAAGAACTCTCCACAATACAGGGAGATTTGGGAAACACCGTCCTCGTGCCTTGAGAAAGTCCAAGATTTACACATGCGCACGAAGGCACTTCATTCTGCCTTGACAACATCCAAAAGTGCTTCGAAATGGAACTTGGAAAAAAAAAGAATTTTTCAGTGGAAATACTGTGGAGATGGGGGAAGTTTTATATTTTTTATCAGTAATAAGCTTGAAAACCCGAGGGACAAGAGCTGCTTTTCTGGAGCTTGGCGCTTGGGCGCGTCAGTCTCAAGGTTTGTTCCGGTGGCTCAGCCTCAGAACTGCACACGAAATGCCAGAACTGACACCCCAACAGGTTTACACACCACCACTGCTTTGTCAAACGACCTCGTACTTGGGGACTCTCTTGCATCTCAACAAACGGGAACGGTAGTTGGTCCGTTTGTGCAGGTGAATCTGAAGAAGAGATTCTGAGAACGCTTCTTCATCGTTTTCTGTCATTGAAGACCTGGGATTGTCTTCACTTGGAACCAGTTCTGCTGGTTTCGTCCTCACCAAGGCCTGGAGAACAGTTGAGAATTGTAGTTCTCACTTTCCCTGAAAGTTTTGGAGAAGACTATTCTCTCTACATGGCATGTTGTCAATAGACAGGGAATTGAGGGCGGAAATAGAATCGGAGTCTATTCCAGCACACGTCAGCTCGGGAACTCGATTGCCCGGAACTGTCTCCGCGGGGCCGACTGAGCCCGTCTCCCTCCCCGGCTCCTCGCCCGCTCGCTCGCCCGCCTGCTCGCCCGCCTGCGGGTCCCAGATAAAGCCCCGGCTGATCCAGCCGAATCCCCGGGCCCTATTCACGCCAAGACGGCCGGGATTTATCCGTCTCTCGCCGGGCTTTCTGCCGCGCACCGCCCCTTATCTCCGCAAAAATTTCCCGCGCACCGTCAGAAATCAGGGCGCGTCGCGCCGCGCCTTCGAACCGCTTTCCGCGTCTTGAGGTTCATTGTGACGGCGAATGGCAAAATTAGTGAAGAAATGTGCTTCTTGAGTGGGCTTCTGGAGAAAATTTGGTGGACTTAGGGCCTGCATTTGGACTTGATTCCTTCCAATTACATTTGATGGGTTGTGCCTTGCTGTGTCTATTGTATGGCGTCTCGTGGCTTTTTCCATATCATTCCATTCGCTTTTGCTTTTTTCATTCCGATTTCACTCTGAGACATTCTGAGCAAAGACATTGCAAAGTTTACCTTCCGCGTTCAGCCGGACCCAGAATGAAGTTCCCGCCATTGCAAAACGAGGGCACACACGGTGTCTAAAAGACGAGAACAGGAGGATCTTGTCCATAGCTTGGTTCTCTCACAGGACAAGTCATCCCAACCAAGCTGCAACATGTTCACGTTCAAACCCACACAAGTGATTCCACAAACCCCCCAGGTGAGTTTCTGATGCTTGCGGACAATTTGTTTCAGTTGCAAACCATTTGTGGATTCCTGATGTCATGGTCTGATACAAATTCTAATTTGAGTTTTTCGCACGGCCGGAGGGCCACAACGACAGCGCAACCTTCACAACTAAAGGTCCCACCACAACCACATTTCTGCGTTTCCACAGTTTATCCAACTGCAATTCCAGTAAAACCCGGACCCTAAGTCCCCCAACTCCCGCCCTAAGTCCCCCAGATCTAGGCAAAGTGCGTGAGATCCGGCGAATATTACACGATATTCGATTGTTAATGCGCCCACTCTCTCTGCCTGAGACACAGATAGGGATTGTGAGCCGCGGATTCCGCACGCTTCTGGGCCCACTGCATTGACAGATCATTTTCATGCAGAAAATCTCAGACGGAGGGATTCTTGAGAAGAAAACCCGTTTAATTGGTTTGGCTTTCAGGGAAGAATTGAGTTTGATATCAGCTCACACATCCGTGATTCTTCGGACAGTTTTTCTTGCATTGAGCAGAACTGTGCAAAGTCTCCTATGAGTAACTTTGTTGGAAAGTGACATTGCCATTGTGCACCAATTATCCATAAGCAGCTTCGTTGAGATTTTCAACTGATGCCAACCGAGTTTTCCGAGCACAAGAATCTAGTTTTGAAGGAGGCACCCTGTTGAATTGGTCCCCACATCCAGGCGACTTTGTCTTCCTGAACTTTTCCCTGCTGACCGAAAAAGTCTCGGAATCCAGGTTCTCTTGTTCCTTGTATCTCCCAGTCTGGCAGCAATGGAATTCTCATTCGTGCAAAACAAAATCTTCTGTCGAACATTTTCCGGAACTGTTACTGCTGCTGATCCAGATGTGCGAGTTCAAGACCACAAATTATGCATACATGTAACTGTAGACGTCAAGAAAACTTCAAGGCTCTGCTCTGTTCTGTTCACAACTCGAGGTGCTCAAACTGGACACTCGTTTCCAGTTCACTCATCTTGATGAGCGAGGAGCTCTTTTCCGGCAAAATCATTCTGCGGACGAAAAGTGTGTGTCAGATAACAAAACATTTGTAGAAGGGTAAACTGATTTTATTGGAACACACAACAAACAAGAGACAACAGAGACATTTGTTTTTCACGCGAACCTTCGAGTAACTTGTCGGTACGATTCAACGATTTGTACACAGATTTGCAAAACAAAAACTTGACACAAGGAAGGCCATTCTCTCCGGTTGTCCTTCATTCAGTAGCGTTTGTGGTCTCGTGAGATTCCTTCGCACTTAGCTGAACAATGATTTACATTTAAAAATTTGAGTTATTTTTCGAGAGATACTCTCCATAGGTCCGCAGATGTGCGCTTCAGAATGATCTTGCCCAAAACCCTTTTCAAGTCCGTGAGTCCCGGGGTTGGTGTGCGAGGTATTTAAAAATCCACTTCTTTTAAATCTTGTCTCTTTCCAAACTTTGACAAAATTGATTAACTGAGGAACGCAGGAGTTAACACACTTCGTGCGTGATTGTGCGCGTGTGTGCGTGTGTGTGTTAGCGGATGTCTGTGTGCATCAAATTGATCGATCCAGACGTGGCCGGTTTCAGCATACCCTGTGTCCGATTTTGGAATGCATTTTGTTTGCAAACAGTTGCCGCTGTGTCTGTGCTGGAAGTCTTTGTTCGTGTGAGGACACTTCAAGATGACATAGACATTGCGTCCATGCAGGATGAAGGTGGGAGCTGAAGGTCGAACACAAGCAGTGTTGCACTGTGAGTTGGTATCAGATGGGAATGGCTACTCAGGGAAGATGCAAATATCATCTTTGTCCACAAAACATTAATCCGAACTCTGCTTGTGGCACTCACCATGTTGCTGAAACTGGTGAACCTGGACAGATCATGGGCCAAACTAATGGTGTGCGTAGTTGCAAGACATGCGCTGCGCACGGGGTATCCGAAAAGCCAACGAAGACTGCATGTTCACAGGTTGGCGGTGGAGAGGGCAGTGTACTGACACTGTGGGAGCGAGCCTTGCGCTGCAGCAGTGCATCCAAACCCATTTCCGCTTCCTCCTGGCTTGTTCTTCAGCCGGAACTGCGAGAGCCCAGACGACGCTGCGGACGTTGGCGAATACTGGTCCCGCCCAGCGTAGAAGCAGCTCGCCGGGCCCGGCGGTGGAGCCATGTAGGCGCACGCCGAGCTGTGGGACACTGGAGCAGGTGGAGCCCCCATTCCCGCAGCCATCCCGACCCCCATCCCAACCCCGACTCCGCCGTTAGAGGGAGTCGTGTTGAAGCACGTGGGCTGTGACGTCACAGCTGGTGAGGTCAGGTGGCCTGTCATGGCAGAGTTGAACCCCCAGGAGAAGGCTGCAGCTTTGGACGCGGCCGCCAGAGGGCTCGATACTTTGCTCGCCCAGTTGCTGTAGGGTGAGTAGAGGGCGGCGGCCTCGTCGAAGGGGGCGGGAACCAGGCCGGAAAACTGGGAGCCGAATCCGGATTTGAACGGCTCCAGGTGGCGCTCTCGCTTCCTCCATTTTGCCCGGCGGTTCTTGAACCAAACCTGCAATGACAGACACGCACACGTGAGAGAGGCACCCATTGCTCGTTTTTGTGAGCGTCCGGAACTCCCATTCGTCTGTTATTCGACTGTTTTGTGGTGAGGCTGAAAACTGACAACTGTCGTCCGACTCGAAATAGGTGCTGATTGACAACCTGGTTCTGGCACGGTCAGGTCAGTTTCAACGTGGTTGGTTTGACTGGATACGAGATACGAAATTCACTGAGCACTGAGCTTCCACACAGGAAGCACAACATTCGTGCGCCAAAAATCAGTGCACAAAAAGTGAGAGTCAAATAAGGATGAAACGAAGCGTTGTCTTGTCGGAAGTTGTCAGCAGCTCGGTTCGGCGTGAAATGACCGCCGACCGCGCGCCCCGCAATCAGAACGCGTCGTTATGAGGCGATTAATAACGCAGCGCAATGTCAGGCGACGCGCCCCGGGCAGCTGCTCACGAGTGCGACTCCGGTGATGTTCTCAGACTGATGTCACGTGAACTAAGAAGAACCTGTTCTGTCGGTGTTTGCGGTGACCACTATTGTTTGACAATGACAATGGACAGATACTCGTAGATCCAGAACAAAGCAGGTCGTTCAGAACTTGCGACTTTTGAGTTTGATACAGTGTTTGTGCAAAAAGACTCGCCCAGAAGAACTGCATGGGTTGTGTTTCCATTCGTGACGCCGGCTTCACACCCACCACCCCGCACGTCGCTGAGGCGAGCTGACCGCCCGGCGTGCGATATGAATATTGCATGCGATCTGTCGTTTTGATTCAGGAGGTGGCGGGACGTGAAATATCTGATTGGTGGTGCGTGAAATGCCGACCAAAGTGCGACTTTCACGCTCGTCGAGGGCGCTGATCAATTTGGGAAGACAGGTCTGGTCTCTTTTGCTCTTGACAGGAACACATGTGAAGCCAGCCCCAATGAATCGGGCTCAGGGTTTGTCAGCCCGATTGTCAGACTCGGTCAAAATTGATTGACGAGCCATTTGTCCGTGGTCTATTTGTCTGTGGTGCGATTGACCGACCTGGATGAACGTTTTGTCCGGTGTCATCAATTTCAGACGCCAAAAAAGTGCCGTTCGGCAAGTCTAACTTGTGCACAATTCTGTGCGGGGTACTCACCCTCACTCGTGGCTCAGTCAAGCTGGTCCAGGCAGAAATCTCTTCTCTCGTGGCGAGATCCGGATATCTGTTCCGCGCAAACATGGCTTCCAGCTCCTGGAGTTGTTGCGATGTGAAATGTGTCCGTTGGCGACGTTGACGTCCACCGTTGTTGTTGGCGTCATCTGTGCTTCCGCCCTCTTTGTTGCTTGGATCTGCGTTGGCGTTGCTGCTGTTGTTGCGAGTTGCTGTGGAAGCCGCGCTGCTGCTTCCCGCTTTGTGATTCATATCTGTAACAATGAAGTGTTTCTGGTAAAGTATAAAAAGTGCGATTTTTTCAGCTGGGGTTGTTTCCAGCGGATCCAGGTGGACCCATGCATGGGGTCTTTCCTCCTGGCCTCCAGAGTTATTTGATCACCCCACCCGCGCTTTTGCATTGCATACACAACACAAAACACGACAACTGTAAAGGCAGGAAGGCGACAGACTCTCCGCAAAATAAGTTTTCATGCAGCGGAAGTAAATTGGAGGTTTCCTCACCTGTCAGCTTTGACCAGCTACGAGCAAGCCTCACTTCACAAATCTGTCAACCTTTTGAAGTTGACAACCAACTACTTGCGTTTCCTTTGCCGCTTCCGGATTCTTGTGTTCTGATCTCACCACGTGCGCGTGGTTTCCCCTCCCATCACTTGGTCCAATCCAAAGTCTTGTGTTGAGGAGCAGCTGTAGTAGGCGCACGCACATCCAGGTTTAGCCGCGCGCCTTGCCTATTAAACTCCTGTAAACCCCGACGGCTTCCCCCGGGATCTCGCGGGCTCAGACGGGCCCAGGATATTGCCGCGGACCAATGCAATCAAATCCAAACCAGATCACACACCAAACTCCTAATAATCAGACCACAGAGCTCGGAATCAAATATACCAGCCATTTGCATGGTGGAGGAAGAAATTTGATGCATTTCTGGATCGAAGGCGCAAAGTTCCAGCAAAGGGATCGATCAGGTTCACATGAAAACAGACAGTCGTGCTCGTGGCATCAAAAAATTTTTGTCTACCAAGGATGACTGAGTTTCACGGTTATGCGCAACAGAGAAGCTTGAAATCCAATTGAAGCCTGTGGTCCACACCACGGCTGCACGGGCGCAGGTGTGGGCAACAACCTCCAGTTCACATAGCAACCCACAGCGCAGCGCGATACGTTTCACCATAAAGACCGATGAAAAACGGGGCCAATTCAGGCAATTCAGATTTTGAAACTTTGCGAAAATTGCTTGGGAACGGGTTTGAGGACAAGTTGCGGAAGCCATGCAGGCTGGATGCAGAAAGAACAATGAATACGTTCGCGAGGACGTTCCCAAACGAAGCAAACTTCTGTTGGAGACCCGTTCAGAATGAGCCTCACAGTTGCTGAGGAACAAAAGATCTGATTGTCACTGGAAGCCACAAGACACCGATGTCAAAAGCAACTCCGTATTTTTGTTTGTCCAGCCATTTGACAAAAAGACTTCAACCGTTGCGTTGCAGCAGCCACAATTCAGGAAAACAGTTTTTGTGCAACTTTCACGATTACTGTTCATAAGAAGCAGATTTTGTGGGAATATCGGAGGGATATCTGAGTTGGGATTGTTAAGAAAGTGGAATTGGCTTCCGGACCTTTGCCAAATGCATCGCGCTATCTTTCTACTTTACCAGGCAGCAAAGGAATCACATTACACGGTATAAATGCGCGCATCAGAGACTGTCTTTTTGACGCTGTTTTGGCATTTGGACCACAAATGTTTCAGTTGCACAAAAACTCAAAACAACCAAAATTTTTTACAATCTTCCACTGCAATATAGTTTGCTCCGATACTTTGTCTTTGAACATCGAAATGGACATTTTGGACACGAAACGAGCTCTATTTCGGACTGTTTGAGGTCAGATGATGCATCACGTCGTGGCGGAATGGAGCCTGACCCCTGACCGCAGCCCTCCGTACTCAATTTCTATCATTTCTCGATCTGGCAGCGTTCAATTAGCCTAAAGACGCAACTCAATTTGGGGACGCCGCGCGGCGAGTAATCTCGCCTAATCTCGCCTCGATCCTCGCGAGACAATAGAATCGTCTTCAGGACGCGTGTAGCTTAAGTCCGCCTGCCTGGAAGTTTCCGTCTCTCTCCCCACTCGAGATTAGGCAAATAATGATAATTTGTGCAAGGGTGAGCGGAAGCTCAAAGTCAAGGCATCATTCTCCATTCAGTCAGCTGCAGGCAGTTTGGTCAGGAAAGATAGATATGGGTTATGACTGACTTAAGCCCTGCCTCACAAATAGTCTGCAGACTCCTCAATCCCAGATCTGGATGTGGAAAAGTTGCAGTCTCGGTTGCGGCTGCCTGAAAGAACCAGCCTCAACTCAACCTTTCATGCATTAACAAGATATATTCCATTTAGATTACTTTTACTCCTGTGGCTTCCGAGTTTGCTGCAGATCTTCTTTGTGAAGGGATTTAGTGAATCTCCCAAGTATATTTTGTATTTGCAGCAATTTATCAAAACGCACTGCTTGCCAAAAATTCCCAGAAGTCTTGCTTTCTGCACATTGAAGTTCCCTGGCATCACAACCTCGAGTCCTGCATGCCTTTTTCTTTTCTACTTTTCTCTCGAAGTTTGAGCACTTGAGTCGCTGCTTCTCTCTTCAAGTTCAGACAAAGAAAAAGAAGAATTTCGCGGGAAAAGGGACAAGACAGCACGAATATTGATATTGCAATGAAGCCAAGGAAGATTGGGGAATATTCCAAGAGCATGAATCCCGCATAAAACTAAGCATGTCACATCAGGCCTCAAACAGAGCAGAAAAGTGCGCCTGGTTTGGGGGACAGATTCCCGGGGATCAAGGGGAGGCTTGAGCGCGGACCAGAACCAAATCCTGCAATGAATGTTGATGACTTTCCGCTGATGACCTTTTCCAGGGAGAGGCTTGCCATTCTAGCGCTATCTATTCACCTACTTATGTCATCAAACACCTCAATTCACTCCATTATCACCCAGACACACGTGGCTTCGCCAGCATCAATACAACAGGCACCAAGAGGGCTTTGGACCTGTCATCCAGGGGACTTTCATCCTGGTTCCCCAGCCCGATCCACATCCATCCCACCCGGATGACAATCTGGCTCTCTGGTATTAATAAAATATAAACACCTATTGCTATTCCAGATAGCACAGATCCCCCTCAGGTCCATGCCCATACCTGTTGGGACATCAGAAGCTGGGAACAGATACAGCAGGGTTGGCTGGGTAGCCTAACGCAGAGCCTGGTACAAGTCTATCATGAATAAAAATTAGCATTCTAATGGCCTTATTTTCACTCCATCGAGATTGCCTGTCCATCAGAGGGCTTTCCCGGTGGAATCAAAAGAGACACTGTGAGAATTACCTGTTGCAAAGGTTTCCATGACGCACGAAGGCGACAAACTTGAATAGAAAGCTGTGAAACGTTTGTGTTTCTGCATATCCAACCAAGAGTAAATTTCCTTTCCTGGACGCACGTGACGAATCCACCGACCCTCGGACCCCAGTGCCCCCCATGGCTGTTAGAGCCAAACATGTTGAGAACCCGAGTGCTCCACGGAAAAGGGTTTATTTTCCTGCCACGCAAACACGGACACACTCGCTTGACAAGCATCTGAGGCCGACAAAATAAAGTTTTCACTTCGAACGTTGTTCGTCGAAGTTGCGTGACGACGTCAAACGGAGTCGTTCATGTTTTCGTTGGGTGGGTGGGGGAGGTAGAGGCTCGAAAACAAAAGAGATGTCTTGACGACAGCCATGAATATTATGCAGATTTTTGCATGAGGGATGAGCCACTTTGACTCGATTACGTCAGGTGAATGGATGTTCGGTGTGTGTTCGGGTCGCGTTGTTCTCGGCACCTCAGATCCATCAAGTCAGGAAAACAGCGAGTCCGTGCAGAAAGAGTGTGAACAAAACAATTGGGTTCTCTGCGACTGCGAGCCAGACTCTCATTGCCATTCGGGTTTCCGCACGGACTCCAGGCGCCCTCTTTTTGCACAGCTTGCGCAAGCGTCTACATTTGCTTTCCTTTGCGACCTTCTTGGAACGTTGTGCATGTATTCCAGCGTCACTTTCAACATTCTAGCATTCGTCATTTTAAGTTCCGGGCGAGTCCGACAAGGTCCGATTGGGTATGCCACAACTAAAATTTGTGCCGCCGGCCCCTCTGTGTGCTTGCGTGGCTGTACGCTCTAAAAGCGCTGGCTTGTTGCTTGACAGAAAACAACTCTCCAGCAGGACAAGGAAACAACGGAAAGTCAGCTCGCGGAAGAAAAAAATGTTGAGCCTTACCTTTCAGCCCCGACGATTGCTTCAGTGGCACCTGCATCATTTCCTTGCTCCAAACAGTCAGTTTGAGAATTGTTCAAATTCAGATCAGAAGATCCCTGCACGTTGAGACGTCGTCTTCCTCCTGCGCCCTTTTCCCATCAATTCAGCGCAGATTTACTTGTTTTCCGCGCCACGCTGCCAGAGACCTGAGTTTGGCCGGGTTCGGCCGGGCGGCGGGTTTGTAGCGTCCTGTGCTGTTTGCCGAGGAGTTTGCGAGGAGATGAAGCCAGATGGAGACTCAATACACAGATTCGGCAACTCAGAGAGTCACGCACTGTAAGAACTGAATAGTTTTGGTTTGAGGTTGCACGTGAGCTTTTCCAGCGTGAGGAAGCAGACTGTCACTTTTCAAATTTTGGAATCGGGTTTTGCGATGCTCTGGTTGTTTCTGTTTCTTTTTTGAGAAAGAACAACGAAGGTTCTGGAGCTGGAAGACTTTAGAATGCAAAGTCTCAACAAGCCACCAATTTGGACACGTTGCCAACAAGAAAATGCAGCAATCTACAAAATCTGACGAAATTTTGAAACAAACGGCAACAGAAGCAAGTTTTCACACAGCGCCCCTGGGTGGGTAAAGCCGTGTAAAGTCTTCTCAATCTGCCCGATCGTGACCCTGTGAATAGCGCTGCAGCCCCGCGCCGTCCGAGGCACCGACACCTCAGCCGCGTGCGCTGCGCCCCACAGGGGACAGGCAGGGAAGAATCACTCTGATGGGGTCTCAAACTTGGACGTGACGTGGACAGTGGGCTCAAACACAAAAAACCATCAGGGGAAGATTGGTGTGTTCTGGTTCGCTGTCGCATCTTTCACGCTGCCACGGCCAGTCATGTTTCAAAAGGTTTGAAACACCCCAATGGTGAAGACAAAAGCAAGCAGATTCAGGGGGAAACAGAAGGGCGATGTTGAATTCCCCATGTCTACATCACTGGGATTTGGACGGCCAATGGGTCAGAGTTCATGCACCAATCAACGGATTCTTGACTGGCCAGTCGCAAAGCATCTGGAGACTGCCGCAAACCCAAACTGGAAATTGAGCCACATTCAGCTCCAGTAAATTTGTCGTTTTTTGTCCAATCCTCTGTTGTTTGCATGTCACTTGCAGTTGATTTTCTGCAGGAAATGGGAGGACGTGGTTTGACAAGTCCGTCTGCTTAGACTCCCTGATGCCGGATTCTGTGTGCGCTGTTTGCTCGTCTTGCGGGCGCAAAGTCGTCCGCAAACACACGCCGTCAGAATCTCCAGAGTGAATAAAACTTACTCATCCTGGAGCGTGGAAGGGGTGGTGGAGTGCTGTCATGAAGAAGGAACGATTGTTGCCCAAAATGGGACAGCTTCAAATATTCAGAATTAGAATTGTTTTTGTTCAATTTTGTGAAAAAGTTCAAAGAGAAAAATGGTTTCCTGTGAGGTTCTTGGCTGTTCTATTTGTCTTCTGTTCTTTTCTTTGCATTTTCTTCCGGCATCAGTCGCACCAATGACGGCCAATATCTACAAACAAACTCGCCCGATAAAGTTTTCCAGAAGTCAGAAGTGTCTTTCACGGTGTGATCTGCTTCTATCTTGCGCATAAAGTCACGAAAACCCAGAACTCATATCTTATATTGAGGGGCTTATTTATTTGAATGGTTCGGATCGAAGAAGAGCCGTGCGTACACACGGAGATTCGTGACACAAATCTGTGCTTTTAGCCGGAGATCAGACCCAGGGCTTGAGTCCCTGGACTTTTTGACTTGTTTTTGTGGGGCGTGTGAGATGGAAGCCCTCCCAAGAAATGTTTGTGTTTCGAGTGTCCGGGTGTTCTCGGCAACTGACAATGATTGCTGTGGTGATTCCCCAGTTGCGTAAAACTAAAGAAAAACCACACCGATCTCACACGTGAATCTGGTTGGTTGTGCCGTCAAGTCCCTGCTGCCTCGGCAATCACAAAAAAAAGTTGACCGAAGTTGAACAAGACGAGGCCCTTGGACCGGCGCACTCGGTTGCCCCGGTCTGCAATGTGCAGCTCAGGCGCCGTGCCGCAGGATATTGCGGGATTTGCAGCAGACTGAGACCCCGGTTCTTTCCTCAGAGGAGACGCCGTTTGTCCCCAGGATCCGAGAGGACGCTTCAGACACACGTAACACAAGCATTGCGCGTTGACAAAAACGATGCGCAAATAATTTCACTCCGAAGAACACGCTTCAGTCCTGGTCCATCAATCTTCTTCAGTTGTTTTATCAAAAAATTGTTTTTCTTTGAATTTCCCAACATTGCATGAGCTTCTGGTTTCTCTTGAGTTTGCCTCACGTGAACAACAAACTTAAAATGCAGCAGAAAATAAGCAAAATAAAACACAACAAAATTAAATTGAAAACTGCAGCCCCGCTTCGTTCGAATACGTGTTGGTTCGCTCTCTTTCCATGGAAAAAAAGATGTTCGCAAGCACAAGCGAGAGTTGTTTCTTTTTCCAGAGCTGTGAAAACAAATGATATGCAGTGTTGCACGCAGTATGCAGAAAACGCACCGTGCAAAGACACCGGAAATTGCTGCCTGGAGACTCGTTGGGGAAACCTTCCCTGCAGCGCCCAAGGTTTTCTTTCAGCTACGGTACGTTTCTCTGAATTCTGAGCAGGACGTGGACCGATCACGACAGAATTCAAAGTTCACAACACAGAGTTCTCAGAGAAACTGTTCATTGTCATCAAGGTTGATCTGTCCCTGGGAAGACAAAACAAGTTCCTAGCAGCGTTTGCTTTGGTGGTTTCTTTTTCTTTTTCAGGGTCAGGGGCTCAAGAGGTGCATCTGAAGTGTGCGGGAACAATGGTCTCAAAACGCGAAAACAATGTCACGTCCAGGCAAGGAGTCCATTTGTGTCAAACACTTCAGTCACACACACACGGATACGACGCCCTCACCATGGGAGTACATCGCGGCGCTTCGGTTCCCTCTTCTGGCCAAAACGAGAAGCGCTTCATCTTCAGTGCGGATCCATCGCTGGGAAAACAAACTCCGCGTGCACTGTGGATGGCAGCACTCAACCAAAATCCAGAAAACTACGTGTCTTTACCTTTGAACGTCAAAACCAAAGAAAAAATCGTGTCACATTTGCTGGACAAAACAATGTGGTCAGCTTTGGTGCACATGTATTTTTGGTAGCCACTGCACTCAGCCGTGGCCAATCCAGCATTCGGTGCTGAGGGTGATGTGGAAGAATCAGGCACAATGGAAAACTGTTTTTGAGGTCAAACGGGTCTTGGTCTTGGCCTCACAAATCAGCTGCAGAAGCTGCTGTCTTGGACAGGAAGGTTCATGGACAATGCAAAGTTGTGGAGAATTGTACACCACCGATATTCCTTTCGTATCATCTGGAAGCACACTGCCAAAACTGAGAATTGACACGCAAGTGTCTGCTATAGTGGTCAACTTGCTTGGTGGCAAGATTACATGGAGCCATTTGCAGAATTGCATGTAGATTTGCGGATTAGTGCGTGTATTTTTGCGATCTTTGATTGCCCATAACGCCCCGTCTGTGTATTCTGTCCAAATCCAGATGAATCAGAGCCTGAAGCAGGAGGACCTAATGGTCGTTTGACCTTATTTAACGCTCAGAGTCAATGTAAATGTAAATGCTTGGCTAATCAGTCTGGATCTACACTCCCTCCGAGCTCGTTTATCCGCAGCGCAATCTGACCCTCGCGGCCCGACAAACGACCCTCAATAATACAATCTGTGTTTCATCGGACAGACACACATCAACCCTTGGTTTGCTCAACAAGGCAAGAGTTCAGATGAAGATGGATGAGGGTGTGTGTTGGTTTTGTGAATGTTTCGCAACTTGTGTCTTTGCACGGTTTGTGGTAAATACTTCTATGAACATGTTTCTTTAGTCGGGGGTGGGGGAATCGTGAGTTCGACAGCAATTGGCGAAGTCTGAGCAATGACATTCATCGCAGATGTATACATATACATATTTGAAGATTTCTCCACTTCATGTTGGGTCCAACGCACGTTCCTAACTCTTGCGCTGCAGGGTCAGATCAAGGATCAAGAAGGCGATTTCAACCTTGATATTCTGCAAACAGGAACAGAACACACCAAGCAGAGAAGCCGCTTTTTGGGGGTTTCAGGCAGGAACAAGAAGAATCTGTGTCTCTCTGTTGAATGTACCAGACACAAAGTAGCCACAAAGTGCACGAAAAAGATATTTGATAATTTTTTGAAAAATGTTTCCTTTTGCGTTTTCTCGGATTAACACAATGCACAATGCACAAGTCTGTATGAGGCGTTGGAGTGGCCGGGAAGCGTCCTGCATGTCTGGAGGAATGTGGAGCTGTCATCAGCTGACGCTCATTAAACTGGCGCCTGGGGAGCGATCTCCCGGCCGCGGCGCTGCGGCGAAGGGAAGCGGCCACAGCAATTGTTCTGACATCGCAGAAACACAATGCACATCGCACAGATGCATGTCAGGCAAATAGGAGCATTCGGGGCCATCGAGTTGTTTTTGGACGCAGACCTCAGGTGGAGGTGGTACGACATGGCAATGACGTGGCTGTCAAGAGATCACAAGAAAGCGATTGCTTCCTGAATTCAATTCCATGCAGAGTCGGCCACGGAAACAACCTTTGTTGCTGACTTGTGAAAGAACCATGCGCGCAACATCTCCGTCTCGTTTTCTTCTGTGACGAATTCTTCAAGAAGTTTCAATGAAATTTCCTGTCCGAGCAATTGACAAACATCTGAAACTCTTGCAGATCAGAGTTGAATTCTGAGTTCCGTAGCTCTGATATGGCTCGAAGATTGTATTATTGAGGGTCGTTTGTCGGGCCGCCAGGGTCAGATTGCGCTGCGGATAAACGAGCTCGGAGGGAGTGTAGATCCAGACTGATTAGCCACATTTACATTTAGATTCGCATTGCGCACCGAAGAGAAGCCTTCAACAACAAATTGAAGCGACGAAGATCAATTTGGAATGTTTTCAGCGCTTTATTGAGTGAACATGCTGATACATGTGCGTGGTCAATCAACAAACTGGTGAACAGCCGAGACTCACTTACTATTTTGCCGACAAGGATCCGCCAATTTGTGGACGTTTTTGGTGCAAGTGTTTTTAATCTTTTTTCTCAGGGTGGCCACAACAAAACAGGGAAGAGTGAACGCACACAGCGTTTTCACAAGAGAAAAAGAAACCGTTCTCAAAAGCAACAGAATATCACGTTTTTGAAGACATTTGTGCATTTTCGGCCCATTTTGTACAGCTTGATTCTGACACTAAAGATCTACTGTTTATGTCGTTGAAAGACAAAGATAAGCGCAACGCAAACGACACATGGAAGACAAGAAACTTCGAGAGTACCCTGTTTTGTGTCAACAATCAGAAGCCACCGCAAAGATCCTTGCCGATGGACTCTACGCCACCATGGTACTGTCTGCTGGAACAGCATACTGGCAGGCCGGGAGGGGAGGGTGATGTTTGGGTGGAGTGCCTGGAGTGGGCGCAGGTGGGTAGAGAAAAGCAGAGCTCGAATGCTGTTTTGCCTTGTATCTCAGGGAAGCCAGGCTGTCCATGGTGACGGGCTGATCCATGCTGTACAGGTACCCTGACGAAGACGTGCCTGAATACCCCGGACAAGGGATCGCTCCCGACTGTGGCTGCTGCCTCTCAGCCAAAGCTGAAGTTGGATTCAAATTAAAGTTGGGCGTCATTGTTGTGACGGCTCCACCTTGGGTATGTGTGCCAAAGACTGAGGAGGAATACACTCCTCCAGTTGTGTGAGAGTTCAGATGTTTGCCCGGTCCTCCTGTGGGGAGCCCGTAGTTGAGCCCCGTGTGGGTGGAAGACAGCTTGGAGGCGGCCCAGTTGTTGTATGTTGCAGGAGGAGGGTAGGTTGTGTAGAGACACGTCTCGAAGGGTTGGACGAACCCGCTGTAGTGCGCCGAGAGGCTGGCAGCCTTTAAAGGATCGAATCCTCGCTCCCGCTTCCTCCATTTGGCCCTTCTGTTCTTGAACCAAACCTGTGCATGGTGAAAGCGAGATATGCACCTGTTAAAAACTGCATTCCTTTCATGTCCCAGCGCTAAATTCTGCCCCCTGTCAGTCGAACGTTTGCTACGCTCGTGCTTACCCTGACTCTGGGTTCGCTGAGGCTGGTCCAGGCTGCAATCTCGTCTCGAGTTGTCATGTCGGGGTAGCGGTTCCTGGCGAACGCTGCCTCCAGCTCCTGGAGCTGCTGCGACGTGAAGTGCGTCCTCTGGCGACGCTGGCGTCGAGCTGGGGGCGTCGTGACGTCACCGGAAGCGTTCGGAGCTGCGCCGTCACACGTTTTCTGAGCGAAATTGCTTTGTTTTTCTGTAGAAGACAGGTGTGAAAACGTTCAAACAGTTTGCACACATCACTTTTGTCTTTTTGGGCCATTCGTCTCTTTTTTGTTGTGTCGATGCATTGATTCTCCACGCAAACTGTTTCAAACCCCTGGGATATGTGAACAATTTTTGCATCAGTTTTGCCAGGCAAAAAGAGTTCAAGCACGGGTCGCTGTTGGAGCCATTCATAATCCGTGGATGCAAATCTGATCAGCTCGACAGATCCAGATGAAATCCGTATCAGTGTCCACATTACTCTCTCTTTGTGAACCTCGTATTCACAGATTAAACAAGTTCCAGCCTTATTTTGTCGCAGACGTTGAAGCAGAGGTGTCACTTAGCCGCTTTTTTGTGTGAGATATGAAGACAAATGGAGAGGCCATCAATCATTGGTTGTTAGGTTCGTGTAGTGACGTGAGTAATCCAATCAAATCTCTTACTCATGTCACCAGCTCAAAGCGACGCAAAAAACTCAAGCTGCAACAAATTGCGTGAATATTTCTCTTCTTTGTGTCACTGTAGCTTTCGTGGAGGACACATTTTTGAAAACTACTCATCCAGGCAGAAAGTCGTCCTGACTGAGGATCCAAGACACCACAACTTCCTGCAGCTTACTTCATTCCACCTGTTCTTTCTTCATTTCTTTCTGCCATTTGTTTTTTCTTTCAGTTCGGATGGTTTTGTGGTAAATGAACTGCAGAAGACACAATCCAATCCAAACCGTTGCAGTGTTGTGTTTTCAACGCAACGCTTTGTCTCAGAAAGTTTGAAAGTGTCTGGCTAACTGTCTGCGAGAAGTTTTTCCCAGGAACTTAGTGGTGCTTGGAATTCCACTGAGTCTCCAATAGATCCTGAAGGAGCGAGTCTGACAAGACGGATGAAGATTCTATTGGATTAATTATCAGATTAGAAGAACGGCCAACTCTTCTGATGCGAAGCGCATCCAGAGTCTGCAAACTGATCTAACATACGGAGTGCGCCAAATTCCAGTGTGAAATTGTTAAATTGTAGAAGTTTGAAGAGGAATACTGATAATTTGACTGGCTTGTTCACAGCGAACGCTCCGCACGCAGAAGTTCTGGAGACACGAAGGAAGGAACTCGCGTTCTGATGGAGAACACACAAAGTTCTTCGGACCGTGTTCGGGGTGTCTGGATCCCCGTTCATGTGGATATTGCGACCAACACGAAAAATAAGTCAGACAGACTGTGCCAACTTTCTAGGAGCCACAGGAGCTTGGACCCTTTTCAACCTGCTCCCCGCCCAAACGCCGCTCCACAAGCAGAGAAGCGCACAGAACGCTTGTTGCGTTGTCGGCGTCTGTATCTGCTGATTTGTATTCGGGCGCCGCGCACCACTAATCGGGTTGCGCTTCTCACAGAGTGAAGCGGGGTGGAAGAATCGCGACGCGCCATTGACGCGGTTAGACGGATTGACATGCAGCTTAGCAGCGCCATTGTGTCAATCTGTAAATAATGAAACGGGATTTAATTGAATTTACTGGTATCAGTATCGGAATTGTGAAAATGGTCCGCAGAGACAAACGCGGATAATTTTCTTCTTGAAGGATTCAGGGCACACTCGTTTGGCAGACCGAGTGCTGTACGAGTTTTCGTCCGCACCTGGACGTTGATCAATGTTGGACCAAAGAGAGCTAAACTTCTGGATGCTACAAATCCGTGAACCAACTGAGGCGATCTGACTGAGACAGTCACTTTCCTCCATGTAGTCAACTTCCCTTCTGGCATAGCGTTTCTTACAATATCCGGCGACACCTTTTCCCCCAATCTGCAGAGTCAGGACCCTGAGAGTTCTTCTGTTGTCCCTGAACTCAACACCCAGACTCCAGCACTTCCTTCACACCTTCATCCAACACAGTAAGCAGGGTGCGACCACATTCCAACGTGGAAATTTCTGGCTATTCAGCGCGTACATTCAGGTGTCGAGCGCTCCAGACTCGTCGTCTGCCGCAGCGCAGGGGAGGCAAAGCGATCGCTCTCCAGGGACGCCGCAGAAACGCACGTGCAGCGCATGTCTCACCAGCCCAGCTCTACGTTTGTGCGATCGGCGCGAAACAACTTTTGATCAGAAATACAAAACAGGATGTTTGCGACAAAACGTCTCAAACATTTTGCCACCTTGTGGAAAGACCAAGACTGCAACTTCGAGCCACGAGGCTCGTCTGACGAGAACAGTTGAGTGAGCATTGAGAGAAATGCAACTTGATTATGAGCGTGTCAGGGTGAATACCAATTCAAAATCTCTTCCTCGCTCGGACTTCACTCTGTACGAGTGTTGTAACTGTCCCTTCGCCACAAAAAATGTTTTCTCATGTTTCCCACTGCAAAAGCGAATGCTTTTGAAATGCACTTTGAGCTGACCAGTTTGTCTGTTCGTTCCACAAGAAAATACCAAAGATGACCAAGGATCAAAAGACACAACTGCTTGCCAAAGAAGTTTTTCAAACAAGCAATATCGAGACAGTTTTTGCAGTGCCCTGGATCAATCAGAGACACTGTGGAATCTGAAACATTGTCTTTCGGAGTTGTCCTCCCCGTGCGCCGGTATCCCGGGCCGTCATCAGCCTAATCTGATAATTAATCCACTCCGCTGTCCATCCATCTTGTCTCGGCGCGCAGATTATCCGTGCGGTCCGAGTGCGGCCGCCAGCGCGGGGCCTCGGGGCGTGTGCCCGGAATGGACGAGAGTGATCACAGGAGAGGCAACTTTTCCCATGAAGAACAAAAGTTTTGGTGCGGGCTGCTCAGGGTCAAATCGCGTCGTGCGACCAAAGTACTCGGAGCCGTTTGAGAACGGAGACAAATTTGCTGCCTTTTTCCGAGGGGGCAGTGGGTGTTTTCCTCTTCATCTGCATTTCTTCGAAATTAACATTGGAAACAGCTCTTGTCTTGATTCTGAGTAGCAAAATGATTCTGCTTGCAAGCAATGGAAAATCAACTGTGGTCGCCATTGATCAACTTTTAACAATTTCATTTTAGCAGCTGGGGAAGTTCTGGCAGGGACAAAACCTCCCCACACAGGCACAGCAAACTGTTTTCTTCCTCCACAATGAAAGTCATGTGGGGTATGATCCACATATGATCATTGAAGGGCACTTTCAAACAAATCAGTGGCTTTCAAAGCACTTGCTTCGCCTCTCCAATTCCCAAGACACAGGACTACAACAGGGCTTTCCCGCCCAGGCACCTTTTCGAAGCAAAGTTTGAGAGAATGTCTCGGTGATAATGTCACTCACGCCAAAAAGAAAATGACACTGTCAAACAAAATTGCAGCTGCACGGCGTTTCCTGGGCGTCGTTTGCATGTTTATGACACAACAAAATGGCACTGTGACCTTGTGCAATGAGCTGTTTTGGAGGGTGGGTCGGTTCCTTTGGTCTGGGACCGAAAGCCTACGGGTTCGTGCAGCATGCAGGATGCCACAGGAGACCCATGCAGTGTCGTACGAGACCAAACTTGACGAGAACCACAAGGCAAACCAGGAGGAAACTTCAAACCGAAGCACTGCAATGTACTCACCCCACAGTGTATGATCCATCACCTCCTGTGCACACCCGAACAAAGCGTTTGTCCCGTCGCGCGTCAGGCGCGCGGTGCTATCACGCGTCGCCCAACGCCCCACCGGGAACCGAACCTTCACTGACAGGCCGACGGGGTCGACAACCGTGTGGCTCGCTGCCCTGGTGGTGCTCGCCGCGGTGGATCCAGGAAGGTCGAGCGATTGAGATTTTTCGTGTTGTTTCTTTCATCAAAAACGCACGTATTTTTTCCTCGAAATGAATGACATTGTTCGTATCGGGTTTGTCACACCGCTGAACCATGCATCAGGATCGCGGCTTGACGCGAGGTGCAATTTTGTTGAGACAACCCAGGCGCTTGGAACTTCACACACACACACACACACACACACACACACACACACACACACACACACACATGCTTGACCCACCAATAAACTGGCTGCGCTGCCACTTACCTTTCTGCACAATCGCACTGCTGCTGTCCCGCTGCTGCGAAGGGGTCAGGGTATCCAGGTTCAACATGGTGAATTCCTGCTTCACCATGGCACCGTGTGATGGGGTGTGTTGCTTGGTGCCCTGCAGATCCTTCAGACAGCAGGAAGTGTATCGAGGTCCTGCTGAGTTCAGGTGGAAGAGACAAGCAGCTCCGGGACCAGAGTGCACGGAACAGCAAAGGCTGCTGCGGTTGCAGCTTCTTTGGTCACGCCGACAGAAAGTTCCTGTAATTCATGAGGTGGCTTCCTTTTGAAAGATGAGTAGAGAAAAGTGCGTGAATTGAGGCCTGACTGTGACAGATTGATTCTTGAGAAACTCGAACACCACACAGAATCTCCCCCAATCCGCTCGACCTGTGGCGCCGATGGAACAGCCATCACCTGGGAATCACGCAACTAGCTGGTCGAACCCTCTTTTCGTGACCGCCTTTGCCAAATCAACCTTGCACGGAAAACACTGGTATCAGTTGAAAAACAGCGCATCATTCGTTTGTCTGCTGTTCGGTGCGATTCTTATCTCGATTCGAATCAGTCGTCAGAGCCCTGGAGTTGGCTCCGGATTTGCTACGTTGGCCAGTGCACCTCAAAGCGAAATGAGCACGACAGTTCGCCAGCTGATGAATAGACAAGGATGTAAGCATCCCAAAGACCTGCCCGTGCGTAGTTCTCAAAGGGTGATTCACACTTGAACAAGTATCAAGCCAAAAGTACCGGAATACGTAAACGGCCACAACAATCAAATTTGTGCCTTTTTGCCTGTGGGAACAAGAATGGAGCACTGGCCCCTTCAGAAGCTCCTCGTGTTGGTCCGAGGACGCAAACGTGTTGAATTCAACCTGTTTGGAAAAAATAGCTCCATGGAGCTCACGGTGATTTGAGGAAATTCTGATTTCGCTCACTCTGATTTCGATCACTCTGATTTCGCTCCCTCTGATTTCGCTCACTCTGATTTTGCTCACTCTGATTTCACTCACTTTGTTTTGTCAAAAATTCTTACTTTTTCACTCAACATTCACAATTTGG
>JAAUXT010152154.1_pt1 | contig 83836 bp, 76 predicted proteins | sample 7278171 | NCBI WGS metagenome assembly JAAUXT01 (sample SAMN14350112, study PRJNA611818) | marine sediment metagenome | isolation source: surface marine sediment (1.8m) | place: French Polynesia: Moorea | collected 2018-08
ATTTGTACCCAAGCAGACTGTAAAACAGTGGAAACTGTGTCAAAGAGCTTCAACATGTGCAAATGTTCCGATCATGACCATTCTCAGAATTAAATGATAGATCCTCGTACATTTGGCCAAACTTTTGATACTTTTGTATGAACTCCGGGGCGGGGGTGAGGAATCAACTATTGACGCGTCCAACTGTGGTTGCTCAGAGTAGGCAGTGACAGCATCAAGGTCAGACAACTGTCAGCGATTGATCCCTTTGGGTGACGGATCCGGTACAAGACAACGACCCTTCCAAGAAGATCAAAGTCCAGCACCAATGTTGACCTTCCAAATGGTGACCCTCAAGTCAATCCTTATGTTGTTCGTGAACATGTCAAGAACAAACGACAATCTGTTCACCAGAGCCAGTTCCAGCACTTTTCCTTCATGAAGCAAGACCACAAGTGCCGTCCAGCCAATCTCCAGCGCAATATTCTTCCTGAATGCATCCTAAGTGCTCAGGGAACAATCGAGTGCAGAGAAAGCAGCCTCCTTCCCTGGATCTACAGGCAAATGAATTTCCCAGGCAGGGCTCCCGATTGCTGCGCATTGGTGCTGTGTTTATTTTTACACACACAGCCAGTGACCTTGAAGCAGTATCGCACCCAGTGTCAGTGTATTATCATAACACTAAATAGCAACGGGATCCCTGGCAGATTCACACCCGAGGCGGATCCGAGGGGAGCCAGATGAAGGTCCCACTTTTGAGGTGACAGGATCACGCCCTGGTGCGTGTGAAACGACACTGACACTGTTTGAAGCCTGGCTAAAGATGATCAAAGACCAAACAAGGGGCAGATTTGTTCAAATCCGGATCCGCTGAAGGGACGGTCGGCTTGGTCATACAACAGTGTGATGCAGGCCTCCACCCACAGTCCACACAACCTTGGGGGAGATTTGGCCAACAAACGTGTGCAGATAGTACGAGAATTCCTCTCGCAATCCATCAGTGAACCTGGATGGTGCGAATAATGGCGTGGGGTGTAGAGCGATGAGCCAAGCCCAGTTCTCGAGCGAGCCAAGGGAAAAAACTTCGGTCGGATTGAGGAATCCAATTTGCCCTGCAAAAGGTCAGAGGACAGAAGTCATTACCACACCAACATTTCCAAGGTTATCTTCGTACGACGCACGATCAGACACTGACCTCGCCTCAGATGTCGTCGCTCAACAAAACGAAAAGTACTGCATTCCAAAGGTCATCCAGCGACCTGTACTTTCACCCAAATGTTCAATTTCAATGAAGCATCCAGGGAAAAGGCCACATCATCAGAAAGCCAGAACCCTCGAAACTTTTCCCAAGTCTCACACACAAATTGGCATCCGACGCAGAACAGTTCCCACGAAATTTGCACCCCTAGATCAGCAGTGTCCCTCAATCACAAGATCAAGATCACACACAACCGAGTGGAGCGAACAATGCTGGTGGTGACTGAGGGAACCGCCCCTCAACACGACCAGTCACACAACAGAATCCGACAGAAAGCACGTGTCTGATGTGTCCCAGCCATGAGTGTTCCCGACCAAACACAGGACCAGGACCAGGACCTTCAGTTGAGGCCTTCGTTGCCCCACTAAACCAGAGAAACAGAAGATCCGTCTTGGTTGGCCTTGCCTGCCTGAGCCTGTTTCCACACTCGACCCACTCTGGGACTGACTGTTTGGATCCACCCCAGGGACTTCTCTCCCATTCAACACAGAGGCTCTTGCAGTGCCTACATCATGGTAGAGCTTCGCTTGTGCTGCAAAATGAACTCGGGTCGGGTTGCGGGGTGGCAAGCACCCAAAATAACCGCGCTCCGGTGCGGAGCATGCTGAGTACATGTAAGCGATCCACCTGTCCGAAGTACATGTGGATCAACTCGATGATGCACAGATAACACGTCTTCCAAGTCCCGAGGCTCCAAATCAATGCAAGCGAAAGGCTTCACAATCTGCACGACTGAGAAATGAGACTCCAACGCCTTGTTTCGAGGCCTTGTCCAACAGTTCCCCAACGCGTCTTGGGTGATTGGAACTGCTGGGTTGCAGAGCAGTGGAATGGGCCTGGAGCTAGACCGGAGCCACAGTAACAAACAAACCACTCGCCTCCGAGTGTGTGCGTGCGCCAGACCCCTCGCCAACCCGTCGGTTTTCTGCGAGACATCAACAACATCAACAGTTGCTTTTTTCACGATTGTTCACTTCAGACCCCACCCTCTGAAGTGTGCAGCAGGGTGTGCAACACACACTGACAACGCAACAATGCACTGAGAGTGGCCACGTCGTCTAGAGTTGCTTGAAGCTCAACAAACCTCAGACAGAAGCCGCACCGGCCCTGAACGAAACCTGACACACGGAACACCCGCTCTTGCCTCTGTTGTTTCCTTCCTTCCTTCCCGGACGAGCGGGTGCAGAGCGTGAGAGAATAGAACTGTGTCGTTTGACTCTGCCCTCGACTGCACTGAAACGGAATTTCAAACGCAATTTTCCCACCTCGCGGACGTCGACCTCCCTTCCCTGGTGGTGCGGAGTGACAACATGACTTGCGAAGCACCTCACTCAACCTGAATACAAACACAGAGCGGTGTCAAAGGTGACGTGCAGCAGCTTCAGCGCTGTGACCAAACCATCGCATTGACATTCAGAGCGCGCGCGAACCGTCTGCACTTCCTCCACGAAATTCTCGTCACATTTCACCACAAAAAAGTTCTTCACTCAGATAACCTGTTTGCCTGAAGCGAGAATACGAGTAGAGTTTCTCGAGGCATGACAAAGTGACGTAACAGCCAACACAGTCAAGATCTATTTTTGTTCCATTGTCACTTTTTTTCATCTCCCACCTTGCAACATACTCGTGCCAGACTGCGTCGCAAGTCTTCAACATGAGCTTCACTGAATAGAACTGCACTTACCAGAGCATTGTCAAGTCTCAACTTGCAGAGGATCCACGCACACGTATCGACGATCACTTTTCCTTCTTAACGGATCAAAGTCCGATCTCAAGGGCGTCAACTTGAAATCCAGCTGCGCCGAGATCGGAGTGTGCCAAATCGCGCCTCCCTCTCCCAGATCTCGCATATTGACAGAGTATTGATTGATATCCCATCAATCGATTGATAAGGCGCGATGTGACCCCGTGTTGATTGTGTGTGAATCTCCTGACGACGTAAATACAAAACCGCCGATCCCATCTTCGCTGTGTGCGCAATAAAACGAGCTCTCGAATTATGGAGCTTCAAGCTTTTGTGATATTTTCACACTAAGAAAATCATTCTGCAGACAAAATGCTTCGTTTGAGCAACAGTGAGTACATACTGCTAAATTTACAATATCCTTCGCCCAGAGCGGCAACACAACAATTCGACAACAGATTAGAATTGCGTTGGATTCAGTTCTTGTTCTGAAAAACATGTCTTTTTGTGGAACGTTATGACATCCCATTGCACTCATACAATCGTGGCATTTTAGGGTACCACGCAGCCTTTTCCCTTGGCGTGTGCAGTTTTCTGTCGAATGTCTCGCCAATTTCTGTCAACGAGTTCGTCTGCTCTGCGTCCCATGATTGGAGCAGCGAGTACCACGGTACCACATGACCGCTGCGTTGTTGGATCTGTCTATTCCTGTAAGAATCACATGATCTACTCTCCACTCCCACCAACTCACTCATTGTGCAGCGCACCAAGGTCAATCTGCAGCTCAATGATGAAGCTTTGTGCTGTCAATTCAAAAGCGCATATTGCGCGAAATTTGCAACGAAAAAGATTTCGCGAGAAGCATTTGCGGATCATCCAGAGCATTTTTTGTCTGATGGAATGCAAGAGTGCAGTGCTCACACGAACACGCGCCAACACATTCAATACATCAGACCGTGCCACAAGTCACGCACGCGTACATTTCTGCAAAACAAGAACCTGGTTCCTATCAAACCGAAACTGTGTGGACTGGGTGACAATATGACAATAACAACTTGTGTTTGTCCCTGTTCTTGCTCCCTCCAATTCTTCACCCCTGACAACAACTCCAGATCAACTGTGGGTGGTCCTTCATCCAGTTCTTGCCAAAATAAAGGTAGGCTGTGAATTGGGATGTTCCCTCAAGAAGAACGAAACAAGAACGCCCCCGTGTTGAAGACGCGTGGTTTCCGTATTTCCGTGACGTTTTTGTCATCACTGAGGTAAGCACCCGGAAGGTGGATACGAGTATCTGGTGTTGTAAGACGCCACGCCCTTGGACAACAAGTGTCGCAATACACGTGGTTTGACCAAGAAGTGGTTTTCATGCAGGCACCTGCAGCGATATCTTCTTGCGGATGATCTTCGATCCTGTCCAACAAGAACTTGAAAGCTCGCGGTTCCATGCCGTTGTCAATTCCACGCGGTAGGGATTGCAAACAGCTGTGGCCAAAAAACACAGCTCCTACCCTGGGGCCAAACTTGTCCATGGGCAGGGGGTGTCTGGCATGGTACTTTTGCTACCCCCAACCCGCTTCAGACAGGTGAAGTCCGACCTGGGGACATTTCTGCGAGAGGGGCTCTGGCAGCGTGCCGCTGCGCTTGAGAAAACTGTCCACAGATTTTGGAAAAGAACTGGGTCAAACATTCTGGGATAGGCCTGTGTGAGATCACTTTCGAGTGGTTTTTGCGCAACCGCTTACAGCACCCACAGCCCACCGAACTTTCGGACACATTTTGGAGAGAGCTACTTCGGGAACATTTTACAGATTGCTCCATCAAAGCCACGGACTTTCACCCGCCCCAGCGACCGGCATGAACGGTCAAAATCCGCTTTGGAGCGCGGTTTGTCTGATGATCGAGACCAAAGTGGACCACTCGTGCAATTTCTCTCACTGGTCTGAGAGAAAAAGAAATCAAACCTGAGCAGAGTTCCTGGTGTGGTGAGCGGTCTTTCAGAACAACCAGAAATCTCTTCGTTTCGAACAGTAAATATCTTGACATTTCAATGCAGTCCGAACTGAAAGTGTCTTGTTTCTGTTTGAAAGGTTTGAAATTGAAGCTTTTGTTCGCCGAAAAAAATAAAACACTTTCTCCAAACACTGAAAGATGACAACATTTTGCACGTCAAAATGAAGACACGAGCGACCAAAACCCAGACATTTTTTAAGTATTCCCTTCCAAGAGAAATGTACGAGCTCGCAGACCACTGCTCAAGGATGGTCTGAACAAAACCTTTTTTCTGCACAATCCTGTCCCTGTTCGCTCAGTCCACCGGAACAAGATTTGGGCCCACTCACTCAAGTCGACACAAAGCTGCAACGAACTCAAGTCACATTTTCGCAACGCCCATGACAGCACCACAAGTGACAAACACTGGGTTGCACAAGCATTTCGACGCAAGTTTTGCACTCTTCTGGCAATTGCAACTTCCTCAGATGCCGGTGTCGTCTGCTTCGTAATGTCTCAAAATAGAAATGAGTGCAATCTCCAGCTTTCGGTCACACATGTTTCCGGTTTGTGAAATTTCTGAGCAAAACAGCCTTGCCAAGTTTGGCGCTTACCTCTGTCAAACTTCTTTCCCTCTGGGTCAATGTCTTTCACGTCAAAAATATCTTCAAACAGGACACCGGCCATTTTGTGGCAGTCGTCAGCAATGACCGCTTCTTGTTGACAACTGGCTCTGCAAAAGATGTACGAATCGATGAGAATTTTTGCCCACCCGTTCTAAATACTATAAGGCAAAACCCTGTTGTTTATTCTGGTTTAAATTCACATACTTACGCAGCTATTCACTGAATTGCAGGAGATGTACAAAAATGTTCATGCCGTCCTTGACCTCAGCCAGGAAAACAAACGCACGTGGCTCGACTCCACTTCCGCTAAGATGTGTAACGCTCAAGTACTGGTAGAATCTAATTTTGGCAACTCGGGAGGAGCATGAGGAGGGTCAGCTTCAAGCACTTTGAATTTCAAAGGCAGCTCTTCGCTCTTGGAGAAAATACACACCACCGAAAGTTTGGTGGTTTGGTGTCAACAAGTCAGCGAATGAAACCACAGTTTTGTAGATCTTACAAATAAATAAAAAATATTTTTTTCTCGTGGTTTGGATTGACCAGTTGAGGGGGAGTTGAGTAGCGTTACACAAAAAAATTTAGATCGCTGGTTCGAAGACAGCTTGGACTATGGAAGGCAGCACAGCGAATTACTTGAATTTCAGGAAAATTACAGGCACGAACCTGTACAGAGGTTCAAAATCTGATAATTTGGGCGAAGCAGACGTGGAAAATCTGGAGAGGCTGGGTATTAAATGTTTGATAGATTTGAGATCACCGCTGGAAGTTGGCTGCGCTGGCATCGATGCAGCTGTCAACCATAAGTTCCAACCACTGGAGCTTCGCGGCGAGAAGAACTCTGAGTTTGAATTCACCGAGATCAAAACAAAACTGAAACCGAGCGAAAAATTTGCTGGTGAGCACCCGACAGATTCTGTCGTGATGATTTTGTCAGTTCAAGTTGACCGTTCAAAGCTGTATGTCCCCGGCAGGTTGCAGGCCAGTCCCCCCCCTCCAACTTCCAGGGCCACACAATTTTCATGTCAATGGTTGGTTGCTGAAGGGGCCCCAGGGTGTAATGCAACCGAATATCTGTTTACTTGCTTGAGTTGAACTGACCAATCCACCGAGCCTGACCTGACGAGCCATTCCGACCCACCAACATCAGCTTCAGTGCAATAATTTGTTCCGTGTTCTTTTCAGTTCTAAATTTCTGGGAACTTCGTGGGTTGCGAAGCGTTTCTATACTGGTCGGTGTTCTTGTTGATCTGATTCCAGGGGAGCATTATTACATCGACATGTTATCGAATGACTTCAAGAGGGCGAAGCTGCGCAGCTGCCCCTGGTACATGCGGCTCCTCTTCGTGCTGCTGTGGGTGGTGGACGCGCTGTGCGGGTCTAGACATCACTTCCACGCCCTCATGCTGTACACACTGCGCCGAGAAGGGCTGTTCGGTCTCTACTGTGACAACCTCAGACTCTGCGGAGACAAGATCAAAGCAGGTGCGAGGCAAAGCTGAGCACTGCTGTGTGAAGTTGCAAAATGTTTGAAAGAAATTGGAAACCAGCAGGAGCTGCATTGGACGACCAGGTCTGAACCGCAGTGTATTCCTAACTCAGATCTGAGTTTGTCTCAACGCCATTCTGGTACCAATTTGGACCTGGGATACCATCGCAGTCTCCAGATTTGAGTGTCTGTTTCAGCGCTGTCGCTGCTGTGCCGGGAGGAGAACGTGCCGGCGCTGATCACGTGCAGCTACGGGAAGGACCGGACGGGCATCGTGAGCGCGCTCGTGCAGAGCGTGTGCGGCGTCCCGGAGGAGACCATCATTCACGACTACACACTGTCACACGTGAGTCACGCACGTATGCACACACCGGACGTTTTCACACACACACACACACACACACACACACACACACACACAGACGCACGACACACGCGCGACACCTACAAACACACGCATACACACACACAAACACAGACAAACACTAACACACACACACACACTCAGACACAGACAGACAGACAGACAGACAGACACACACACACACACACACACACACACACACAAACACACACACACACACACGAGAAAACTCCCAGTTCCACAAACGGCCACACAGTAGACCAGCAGACCCCCACGCTGACGTTGGTTCCCCGTCGCGAACAAATACGACCATGAACTCAATCGGATTGTCCAACGTGTTTTCGTGTCAGGAGGCGGCGCGACCGCTGTTCGACGGGAGGTGGACTCGGGGTGCGTCCTTCTCCACGGCGACGCCAGACACGTTCGAGAAACTGCTGCGCTTCATCGAACATAGGTGGGGTTCACTCGAGTTCTGGATACGAAACTTGTGGAATACTGGGCTGCTCTGGTTTTCTCAAGAATTTTGGTGACAACTTGTGTTCCTTGTCATTCTGAGACAACTCACCAATGTCTTTTTTTCACGTGCGGCCAGGTACGGATCTGTGGCCGAGTATTTGGAAGGAATTGGCTTCGATCGCGACATGCAGAAGGTGCTCGTGGACAACGTGAAGGAGAACACGTGACCTACTCCGGAACGCGCGGTGCGCGCCACCTGGCGGTGACCGTCACTCCATTGTTCACGCTTGACATCCCTTGTGTCACACAAACTGCAGAGAAACTATTTTTGTCCAAACGGGATTTTGTTGACACTGGCATTTTTTTTTCGGAATAAACAACAACAAACTTTTTATTTCTTTTGTATAAATTCTTTAATAAATTAATACATGTACAGCCAAGTATCTCTAATGTACAAGAGACATTCATAGAAGGTTGCTATGATACAGTTCACCCAACGCGATGTCGTGCACAACGATTGCTTGGTTCCGTTGCCAGGCGACCAGACCATGCACAAAATCTTGCTCTCGCGACAACCGAAGAAGGAATTGCAAACCGAGCGAGTCGCACAAAAAGACGTAGGGCGTCTTCTGCAATCGTTCAAAATTGCAACAACTGAAAAACTGAAAAGGAATGAACATTGAGAAAAGGTTCAATTAAAAATTACCATTTTTCGGTCCCGTTTTCTGAAAACTAGTTTTCTTCCCCACAAATCTGACTACCTACCTGCGTTCTTCAAAAAGAAATCTGAATCTGAATCTAGAGAAAGACAAGTCTCATTCAAAACGTTCGCAGAAACAGTGGGGAGTCGCGCCTTTGCGTGAACAAAAAAAAAACGGTGACAACAAAAAGGAACTCGAGTATGGGTGAAAAAGGCCACCTGGTCAGAAGCCTACGCAAAGACAAGTGAAATACTGATCGACATCAACGTCCAACAAAATGTAGCAGCTTTCAACTGAAATCAATGCATCGTGATTGGTCCGACGAAGGAACACGCGCTTCAGCCTTTCTCCAAATGACTCCGATTTTTACACGTACACCAAACACAACCCTTGTTTTTTGCACACAAATGTTGTGTGCAAAAACGACATGTTGTTCCACACACTTGACAAGGAGGTAAAATTCAGCACAATATCGAATGGAAACAAAACACCCTTTCTCTTGCGCGCAGTTTGCAGATTTATGTACAGTGACACATGTACACGTCTTTTGTACACAAAACTTCGAAATGTACACCTGTCCACACTGGCTCCAAGTACCTTGCACACAAAGGAATTATCACAAATCACACAGTGCCAGCAAAGATACCATTATTCCTTCAGTTTGATGGCAACGTGTGCAAGTTTGTGATCATCCGATGCACCGACCGCACGCTGAATCAACGCGCAGACTGCACACAGCGGCGTTCAGTTGGACTGCACCACGGCAGCGGTGAGAAGTGCAACAAACGGCAACTTGAATTGTACAATGACTTCGGACCAACACACGCTCAGGAATGATAGGGGTGCCAATGAATGAATCAAGGGGCAAATTCATATTCACAACAGCATGTTGCGCATTTCCTGCATGGACTGCTCCATTCGCACACGTGTCAAGAAACAAGAAGTGCGAATGGAGCGAACCACGCAGTGCGCGCGGTGTCTACTGTCCACTCACATTGACGTACTGTACACTGTGCAAAAGTTTCAACCTTCCTGTCTTCAAATGTGCTGTATTGCTTCACGAGTAGAATGTCACTTGTGTGATAATTTCTGACAACAGATGGGGTGAGGCCAGCAGATGCTGCGCGCTTGACGTCTGGTTGAACGCGCAAACCTGAACGTGACGGCGTTCGAACCGCCACGTCAAGCCGCAGTCACCAAACCGCCTCAACTTTTGTGGAACAGTCTGCACGCAGAACGCAAAGGGTCAGAACAAAGTCACACTGATTCTCCCTGACGTGATTTTGAGGCGTCGACAAAATCTGACACACATATTTCCACCATTTTCACTTCAAACTGGCTCTTCTACCAACCATAGAATCCCCACAGAATGCGAACTTTTGGTCCACGACAAGAACCTGCATTTGATGAATCAAACCCTCTTCTGTGACACACCTCTTCATTCATATCACAACCGCACTGATCTTCACTGTAGTAATACTATCGTTTTACCGCTACTGAGACCAACGCTGCCTCTACAGAAACAGATCAATTCGTGCACAAGGTTTACAGTGTTCCAACAAAGGATATGATCCACAATGGCAATTTTGTTCGTACGAAAATAGGTTGTGTTTTTCTCTTCATCAGACTTTTCTTCACTTAGCGCGTCAGAGGTCAAACACACGGAGAGAAGGGTGGGAAAACTTGGTTCTATCAAGGACAAGTCGCCAAATGATGTCGCGAAAATATTTCACTTCACACGGTTTGATTTCACACCTTGTGGAATGAATAATTATCCAACGAAACACTCGAAGGTTGTGCATCAGATGCCAGGGTTTCGACTCAACTATTGGCAGTCACGCAGTACGTTTTCTCAAATGCTTCATGTTCTCCACACGGAAATGACAAAATATTTTTTACATCTTCTGCGCACATTTCTAAAACAATAAATCAACGATATATTCTGTACACTGCTTCTTGAGTGATCTATTTACACACAGACTGAAGTGTTGGCACAAATGATCAGTGATGTGACGTAAATTTTCTGGGTGCAATATTTTCCTGATTGATGAACTGCCAGCTTTGGTTTGAGACACACGTACCAAAAGCAGACGCTCATCAAAAACATTGCACACCGCGCCACTGCAACCTGCAGAAGAAGCCCTTTGGTACCGGGTGAATACGGACACTCATTTCTGGAGAACATCCGATTGCACCGTCCAAGGTTTTATTCAGAGTCCCTCTGCCGCGAACATGAAGACATGTCCAAATCATTCCATGAGACGACAAGATCTTCACGTCTGGCATGCCGAACCGAGGCTCAAGGTCAACGAAATGCTTTGTATCAGTGTTTGAGGCCTGCGCCCTGAATTCTTCTACCTGCCTTTCCCACTTGTCGTGAATCTAGCATTGCTGGCCAAGGCTATTGCGTACCGTTCACCCGCGGCCCCACACAGGCCCTCCCCAGGCTGCAGTGCACCTCGTGTTTCGGGTCAGATTCTCACCTGATTCATCTCAGACCTCATGATCTACATGATTCAGCGACGCATTCCATGTTCACCTGACATGTACACCTCACAACATCCATTTTTTACACAGAGTATTTCACAATAATTGCCATAAGTAGAGTGAGTCCCTTCCAGCTCAATCTGTGGTCACGTGGCGATGTGAGTTTGTTGCATCCCTGGATCATTCGCATCAAGCGTCCTTTTGCGGCTTCTTCTTCCAGTCCACATCACCCCACATGACTTGATGCTTTGCACAAGGACCACTGCACCGCAGATGCGCGGTGTTTTTACAGCAATGCCGTTCGATTTGCCCAACGAAACTCACGCAGCACTTTCCCATCCACGGTACTCGTCAAGTCGCTGGTGCTCACGGCAAATCGGACAGCGTCGCTGCAAGCGCCGAGTTTCTGTTCAAAGCGCTCTGTGGCCTTGGTAACTGGCAGTGTGATGTGTCCCCTGTAAGTCACGTGACTGGGTTTTGTATTGTTCGCCACGTTGCCATGGCAGCAAGATGAAGTGTTTTTTGCATTGGCACCATTTTCAATGAGTGTTGTGGTTGTTGTTTGCGTGGTTCCTTGCACATCATACGATCGGAGTCTGAAACAAACAATAGAGTGAGATTAGAAAGGTGCCACAGAGAGCTTCCGTCTCGAAAAGAAATTTTCGTTTGAAAGTTGCACATACGCAAGAACAGGATCCCACAAAATCTGAACATCCCCACAAAAATCTACACAATCACCAAACTCACATCGCTTGTGTCGAACGCTGCTGTGAGCGGATTGGTTCGTATGGAGCCGTAGTCAGGGCTGCTACTGGTTGCCAGCTTTCCGCTCAGAGTCGTTCGTTGCTTGGGAACGGGGGTGCCGCCATTGTGAACAAATCCATTGCTCTGATTGGCTGTTGGGGACGGGAAGCTGGGTTTGTTGTAAGAGGGCATGTCCGACACTGGAAAGAAGCAAAGTCATTGGGCATACAGTTTCGGGTGACTCAGATCACAATCAAGCAACGCAAAGTGCAAATTCAGCTTCATTGCGAAAAGACGCCCGCCCGCCTGCTCACCTCCGGGCTGCATGAAGCCGACGCCCCCGGGAGGCATCACGAGTCGCCCATTCTGCGGCACGCCGTGCGGCGGCTTCGCCTTCACCGGCGGCGGCGTCCCCTTGACGCCGGCGGGACCACCGGATCGCGGCGCCGTCGGGTCGCCGCTGTCGCTGCCGGCGCCGCGCCGCCCGCCGTACTGCTGCAGCTGCCGTTTCCGGTCTGACTTCGGGTACGGTTTGTGCGGCACCTGTGGAGAGAGCGAGTTTTTGAAGTGTGTGCAAGAGATCAAGCATCCTCCCCGTCTTCCCGCTCGAATGTCTTTCACAGAGTGAGCGTCTTCAGTCTTATTTCCCCACTCGATTCGAACGACAAAGCTGCTAACAAATGACTGAGTGGCCGCATGACGCCTCCCCAACTGTCTGTTTGCATCTTTTGTTTCAACGAGGCAAGACCACGACTCGACGTCGCCTCGCCCACGCGTCTCCTCGCCCACCCACACATCACGCCCGCCCCGCCCACGCGTCGCTCCACCCCGCGTCACCCCCTGCCTCACCTGCACCGTGCTGTAGTTACTGTCCGTACTGTACGGAGACGTCGGTCGCTTCGCCCGCTCCCGGTGCTTCTTGCGCACTGCAACACAGACAAGAGAGGGCGTCGCGTTAGTCACGACGTTACCATGGCAACCGCCGACAGATCACGTTGTGCACGTTGGTGTACGGGTTAGAGCACGTTACAACATAGAGTTTGAAATTATCAGGTAGCCTTAGCACCAACATATTAACTGCTCTTTTCTATTTACCACCAAGCTACCAATATTTTTATTGCGTGTGCAATGATTTCGCACATGTTAGTCTGGTTTGTGATCAGTACACTCGCTACTGTGAAGCTACAAACACGAAAAGCTACACAGAGTCGCTACAAGTCAGACATTTTATCCTGGTCCTTGTCAGTTCAGTTTGAGTGTTAGTTCTGGTCAGAATTGGGAGTTGAAATCTTCTAGAAAACAGCAGTTCGGAAGGTCAGTTGTGTTTTGGTTTCTGTGATTGCGTTTTGATGAAAGCTTGGACAAGCACTTCACTGTCGTGTTTCAGCAAGTCTGGGAAGACAACGTTGACTGTGGAAAGCACACGTGGAGGAATGAAAAGCTCCTAACACAGTGAGTCTAGGTCTGTTGACTAATGCGACAGGAAAGTTGCACACAAGAGATCTACTTGTGGCCGAAGAGCAAGGCATTCCCATGTGACTTTTCAGTGACAAAACTTGTTGGCTGAGTACCTTCTGGGATTCTCTCGAGACTGATCTTCATGGAAACTTTTCAATTTTCAAAACAAGCAAAATCGTCAAAAACAAACAAGATCATCCAGATACAACAGGTCTTTTGGAGCGTTTCTGCTGGGAAGAGACGTCGGTCGATCTTGTTTGTGAGGAGGGGGACTTGTGTTTCAACAGCTCAAATTCTATTCTTCTATCCTTCACCAAACTAATTTTGGAAATTCCACAGGATTTGGTGCGTCAACATCAAAAGCATTTTGTTTCAACGAAAACCCCACAAACACCAAAACTAAAGACAAATTGTAAATTTCAAAGTTCGTGTGTATTCCGAGTGTTGTAGAAAACGAAGTCGACAAAAAAGCAAAACATTTCAAATGTTCTCTGCCAGACAAATGGTAAATTGAACCCGTTTCAAATTTGCCCGCGTCACTTACTGTTCAGCCGGGAAGGAGGAGACACACTACCTTTTTTGTTACCTTTCTCCCGTTCATCGGGAGCCCGGACTGGTGCCCCGTTCCTTGCGCCGCTGATGGCTGACGGGTCCCCGGAGATGGTGGAGCCCACTACCGTCAATCCAGACAACTCCGCAGCCTGCAAAACCGTCCGAAGTAGAATTCAGCCATGTCGATAATTTCTGAGGAATCTGCAGCTTCAAACTGACGGCAGAATTCTGACTGGATCGTGACAGCACCGAACGCACCTTGGCGACGGCGGAAGCGAAGTCAGCCTCCGCGAGGAACTCTCCGTCGGAGGAGGAGAGCGCCGAGGACCGGTTCGACCCGCACGACGAGTTGTCCGTCACCGACGCCCACCCGGCCATCATCGAACCTGCCGCGAGACACAAGAAGCGTCATCGTCTTGTCCACAATAAATGTCAACAAAAACATTGTGACTGTTCGCATCAATGAGTTTGATGCGATTTTGGCCTGCACAGCCAACTAGCGTTACATCTACTTCACGGCGGTATTTCATGAATCGGGAAGGAATCGTAGAGAGATCAGGAGATCAGGTCGGTTTGTACCTGTGACGCCGTCGGAGCCGCGACCTTCGCTGCCGTCACCGTTTCCGTTCTGAACGCAGTCGCCTGCGCCCTTCATGTCCACGTCCGAGTCGATGGCGTCGTACTCCGAGGGCGGCGAGTCACTGCGCGTCACGAGCTGCGGGCCGTTGGGCGTCATCTCGAGGCGGGTCCGCCCACCCCCGCCGCCCACGATGCCCGCCTCACTCACGAGGCTGGGCAGCGAGCTCTGACACGCCGAGTCCATCATGGGCCCCGGCGGGTAGTCGCTCATCCCGTTGTAGAGGCTCGGGTCGAGCCCGAGCTCCCCGGTATAGTCCTGCAGCAGCGCGTCCTCGGGCGCGGGCGAGGGCGGCTGCGGGTGGTGATTCGACATGCCGCGCAGCGGGGGCAGCGGCGCCCCCTCAGTGTCACTCAGATGGCGCTGCTGGTACACAACCTCCATTTCCTGATCCGTCAGCGGAACCAGTTTGTAGTGGCGCCTCGGAGGGTTGGGGCACTCGGGCTCAGACATGGCTCTGGGCGAGTAGGCTCGCTCCAGTTGAGCCTGCGGGGACATGGTGCGACACCTGTCGGCCGCGCTCCGCATGTCCTCGGAGGTGTTGATCCCCCGCGGCCTCTGACTGGGCGAGTACGACCTGTTGTGCATGGACTGCGCGTGGTGAGCTGAGGCGTACTCGGAATCCGAATGCGGTACCACCTGGTGGTAACTAGGCAACCCGTCCTTGGGGTGGCGCAGACTTCCGCTCATCATGACGCCACCAGGCACCGGAAACGGATGAGGAACGCCGTTGTTTCCGCCGTGGTGGCGCTCCGCCTGCGGGGAGTCGGGCGGCGTCCCGATGTCGCTGGGCGGCGGGTGCTCGGGGGGCGGCGGCAAGAAGAGCACCGGGCCCTGGTGCAGCCCTCGAGCCTTCATCTCATCTGCAACGCAAACATCGACATGTGTTGGGAACAGGTGCGAATATTCAGCGCCTTGCGGCGTTCTGCTGCGGGAAACAGTCCGTGATCTGTGGATACGTTCAGGCGAGTGAGAGAAAACCACAGACTGACGGTCCTTTTCGAACCAAGGAACAGAAAGACCACGTGCTGCATTGGCGCGACTCATGCAACGTGACACAGGGTTCGGTTCTTTCCATGCACGTTCAGTCTGCACCTTTTGCTGTTTCTCGAATGAAATTGAAGAAAGAAAATTGAAAGTATGAGAGACAAAACAAATGTGAGCCAATTAATGTTGCTCTAACGTGCTCGTCAGTTTGGGTTTGAACAGAAAAGCATGACAGATCGGCACAAGTTGGATAAATTGAAGCAAAGTGCGCGTGTTTGCAGAGAGATGTGCCTTATGAATAACACTGAAATCACAACACTCCACCAGCCGGTGAAATTCCAAATCTAGGTGCCAAAAAAGCATACAAGTGGCCAAGAGGGTTCTGACTGACAAAACGAAAGTTTCGTGCTTGTGACGTTTGAAGAATGTTGTGCTCTGAAGAAGAAGTCACGATGACAACGACCGACGAAGTGCCCTTTGCAACCAACCTGCCGAGGCGTATCCCAGGGATCCACCATAGATCGGGCCATATTCACTCATGGCCGGAGGGGTGAGAGCCTCGGGGTGCGAGTAGTAGCCAGTATGTACGTGCTCACTATAGTGATGCGGGGGAAGCAGGTCTGAAAGCAGCAAACACGTGACACACATGACACATACATGACGCCACAGCACGCCCAGCCAACCAGACACCACGCACAAATACTCTCCACCAGAAGGGGTCAGTGCAGGAATGGGAGGAAAGAAAACGCACATTTTGCGCCAGGGGTTTAGTTGCGAGGTTGGTCAAAACGTTCGGGAGTGATCTGCTGGTGGTTCGGAGAGTATTCATGTTGCATGCCACCGCATTTGACCAGTCACAGCCGTTCACGACGGAGGGTCTTGCACAGAACTACACCAAGCGATGCCATTGGCTGACAGGGTCAAAGCGTGGAGAGTCGAGCTGCACACTCATTGGTTGACAGGCACACAGCGGTTACTCTGTAGGTTAGCTCGCAGCCAATCCACTGATTGATCAACACGTGTTGTGCTCTCTACAGATTGACGTGAATCACACAAAGCTGCCACATTCGACCGCACAGTTACACGATTCAGGCCCCTCTCCACAAAACAATTGAGTGTGTATCATTGTTGAATTGATTCAGTGAGGTAGTACAACTTGCACAGGAAAGGCGAGGCTGAGTAGCGACAGCGCGCGCTTTGCGTTGGGGAGGGTGGTTCAAGGGAACAAAAGAGAGCGTTCTGAAAGGCGTCCGCACCCTGCGCGGTGGGTGCAAAAGCGACAAACAATCCACAAACTCTCCAACCCCACACACAGTGGTTGACATGGAGGTGTGTGTGTTGAGCGGAGCACTCACTCGCGTTGTCGGAGTTGGAGTCAGTGCTGACATCCTGCTTCATGCAGCTGTCACTGCTGCCGTTGCTGCCCTGCTGGGTGAAGCCCTTCTGGATCGGCCTGCAAGGACACAACACTCATGAACTGTCTGAGGAGTGGTTGGGACGTTGGATCGAGGCAAGAAACTTCGGCGAGAACCACCGTGTGCAAAACTTTCGCTTCTGAACGCATTTGCACCTGAAGGCGCTGTCAGCCTTGTTGAGCATGTTGTTGCCCGCGATCAGGGTGGTCGTCGCGTACGGTCCGACCGTCGACTTGTTGTAGAAGGTCTTCATGGGCGGCGTCTGGATGCTGGGCGTGTTGTAGAGGTTCTCCTTGACGTCGGCGTCCTTCCGCTGCGCAGCCGCAGAGCCGCGCGTCACGTTCGCCACGTCGGGACGCAGCGCGTCCACTGAAACAGCCACGCACCACGTCAACGTCATTCACGCTCTCTTCTCGTGTATCAATTGCAATTTCCTTCGAAAGATAACTTGGTACTTTTCTTCTCGTGTCTTGGAGTTTTGATTTCGGTTTTGCACACAGTCAAAATTCGATACTGATTGTTGTGAAAATGTTTGCACAACGTTCGAACAGAAATGCAGCTGTAGGGCTTCAATTTACTTTTGACGGTACTTGGGGAAACTTTCCCGCCTTTGAAGGGTTTTTCACCACAGTGACACAACAATGAGCAAAAATGCAAAAAAACGTGCGACAAAAGCAATGACAAAATGGAGTTGGACTTTCAAAATTGAGTTGTGATGAAAAAAAAATGGACACAAATTGTCAAGTGAGAGAAATTGTGGGTGACAGAAGGAGACGGGGGTGGGGGGGGGGGTGGGGGTGGGGGTGGATTCCTCACTGCAATAAGTTGAACTACTTGACACGACCTTCACACACAAGGGACAGGCCTGAATGTTTGGTCTGTTTCTGTTGTTGAAAGTGAATGAAAACAGAAGCGTCAGACGTTGTGCGCTACTGAGAGCTCACACCGTCACCGGGGCGAGCCTCGGCGGCACCAACCCTGACGTTCCGTCAACATGTGTTGGTTTTACCTGGTGGCGCCGTAGGGCCCAGCAACGGTTGCGTGGTGCGTAGACGGATTTCTCTGTTCACGGCACAACACAGACACAGGACGAGCAACAACGGAAAAAAGAAATGAAAGACACGAATTAATACATAAAATGGTTGAAACATGCCACGACATGTGTATCACACCAACGGGGGATGCGACACAATATTTCATTGCCCTTTCCAAAACTTCAATTGGACTTTGTCAAACATTTTCACAAACCAAAAGGAATGTGTTTCAGTGAAGTCTTCAGGACAATGAAATCTTGTGAATGCATGCATCAAGGTGACACAAGAACAAACGCTGGAAACAACTGAAACCAAGCAACCAAACACATGGAGACCATCACTGGGACACAACGCTCAGGCAGCCAACCGGTCCGGGCGCCGCCGACTCACCGTGGTTGGCTACATCCTTTTGCATGTAATTGGGCGCATTGAGCGAGTTGAAATAGGCGCCCAGTCTGCAATGCGATGCACGTCAGCCAATCAGCAGCAAGAAAAGAACACGCATGCGCCTTGTGAGTAAACCGGTGCATTGTGGGAGTCAACTCGCTGTCGGGAGTGTACTGTGAGTACAAACGGGCACTCCAACATGGCCGTCGACTGTGGATTGAACTTCATGCACATCTCGTCTTCAAATCAAGTATCACTGCTCTACATAAGTCCCAAACGGCTTCGAACAGATTCTACTTCTGCCAAATCCACGCTCGAGCAGAGATCGACACGAATAATCGCAGAGACTCCCAAGAACAATTTCATCCAAAAGCAGTGGCAACAACAGTAGTTGCATTGAAGCAAATCCTTCATCAATGAATTTTCCTGAGAGCCAAGTTACAATCTGAGCACATTTTTACTAACTCGTTACAAATCCACTGTTCCAAATTTGATCTGTGTCGAGGAAATGGAGGGGGAGTTTACCTTGCCGGGTCGTCTGTTTTATGCACAGGAACTGCAAGAAACAAGAACAGAGAAATTAAAATGTGTACACGAAGAACAAACACCACCTTTGTGCGTCAGAAGGAAAACTCTTTTCTCGGATGAACAAGGAGCTTCTTCATGGGTTTCTACACTCAAAGACGGCAACAAACTGGTTTTGTCTGAATTCTGTGTGAGGGTCTGACCGCCATTTACTCCCACCGAACGCATTTCGTTTCCACACACCTGTCATGACGCCGTTCTTGTGCAGCTTCTTGCGCGCCTTCTTCTTCCTGTAGAGCCAGATGGAGAAGACGCAGAGCGCGAACCACAGCGTGCCCCCGATGGTGCCGATGAGCGTCGCGATGAACCACGGCTCCTTGACGAAGCCCTGCATCAGCCCGCGCGTCGCGCCGTCTCCTGTTGTCAGGGACGATAGACACGTGACCTTCACAACCAGGCGTAAATGCGGACACGGATAGCACTGACAACAGCCTCAGCCACTGGCCTGGCTCCCTCCCCACACGCCTGCGTGGATTTCTGCGGCACTGAACCGTCTGTCGTCCTCACTCGTTCCCGGGACGCCCGGTTCACACACCCCAAGGATTCATTCAAACAAACCCACATCGAGATGGACTGCACTCCACACGCACCTATGATGAGGGGTTTGCTCCGCATGCCAGGTGCGCCTCCGTTGACCTTGTTGAAGGCGGCGATCTGGATCCGGTAGTTGACGCCGCGCGCCAAGTGGTGGATGAGGATGGCGTGAGTCGACTCGTTCGTCGTGATGTTACGGTCGAACTTGGTCTCGTTTCCTGTAGCAAAAACGACTCCTTCACAATTTTGACTTCTGGCAACAATTCGCGGGCTTCAACCGCACCCACATTGCGTCAACCTCAAAACTCGTCGATCGATGACTGACACATTTTCTCTCGAGCCCCAGACTAGCTTTTCACTTCGGGGATTGTTGACGTACCAATGCAGAAGATTTTGTATCCCTTGAGGGGTCCGTTGTGGTGATCCTTGGGCGGTGGCTGCCACGACAGGTGCAGGGTGTTGTTTTCAAGCAGCCGCGCACGGATGTTACGAGGCGAAGCAGAGGGCACTGCAACAGAGAAACGTGCATGTTTGACCAGTGAGCGAACAACGGACAGGCAATTAATGTGAGCACACCCAACTCTGCACAAGGACGAACCAAACCCGCAAAATCCAGCATTCAGGACAAACCAAACCCACAATTTCCAGCTGCTGATAACAAATTGTGGCTTTCGACTCGTGGTTCTGGAGGTGGCGAAGAAATCCCCCCCCCCCGCGTTTTCCAGGGCCCACCTCTCCCCGCCTCCTACAGTGTTTGTCCCACCCTACCCGGACACTTACCGTCCTCCCTGGTGCGGACCCGCGCAGTGTTGCTCTCCTGCCCCTCGACCGTCAGGTAGAAGGGCTGCACCCGAATCTCGTACCACGTGTACTTGCGCAGGTTGCGCAGAACGTACATGTTGGCCGTGCTCGGCGTGATCTGGAAAACGAGGAGGAAACGCATAAGTATGACCACACAAATATTTGCTCACAAAGCAACAAAATTTGGCGCGAATAACAAGCCAATTTCTGAAGATTCGACCAAGATGACTTCAGAAGCAAAGCTATCCTGGGAGGCAAAGTCTTTTTTGATTCCCAAGACAAAACGTCCCAACGCAAAACGTGATGTAAACATTGCCGCGGGTGCGGGGTGTTTCCATGATTACGCACCGTTTCTATGGTGTAGTCGACGTGGTGGTGGTTGCGGCCCTTGCCCTGGTGGAAGAGGTCCGGCATGACGCGGTACTTGAGATGAAACCCTTCGATGTAGCGCTGCGACTTGAGCACCTGCAACACAAGGACAAGAGATTGTTGAGTTTGTGGACCAACCACCAGATCAAAACGTGCGGTTGACTCGTCCTTGAGTCCTTTCGTCCGCTGCAAAGAAATCGCGACATGGGTCTGTTGAGGACCTGTCTGAGACTGACACTCATAATCTGTATTCCCGACCGCATCCCACGCTGCCTTTCCGTGAAGCTTCTGCGGTCTCAGCCGGAAATTGCATTCTGATACGATACAGTCACGCCAGGGTCACGCGGTGCTGATATCTTTGTATTCGCCGCACGGAGTGCGTGCAAGGAAAACGGGCTGTTCTTCTTCACAATGAGCGCTTTGTGTTGCCAATATTCCGCCATTCAATAACTTTCAAACTTTGCTGATATCAGCTCTGCAGCCTGCGGTTGAGAAATAAAACAGCAGATGCATTGCTGTTCAGATTTTGTTTCCCCCACTGAAAAGGGACGAGCCCAAGCGCTGATTCATGTACGTTGGGCTCTGGAGATGGTGCGAGTGCGTGCTTGTGCGTGCGTTCTCACCTCCCAGTTGAGCTGGATGGCGGTGGAGCTGATGACGATCGGCTGCTTCAGATGCAGCACCTGCCCTGTCAGCTTGCTGTGCACCACCCCGATGTCGAACTGCTGCAGCGTCGGACGAACTCCTGACCCGCCTGAAATTAGACACATCAGTTATGCTGTTGCACAAAGCTGCCGGATTCCTTGATACGGGAAGATGGTGCTGCAGATCCATACGCGACTTCAAGGGTCCACGAAATTTGGCCAAAACAGGAGTCCAAACTCGCGCCCTCTGTTGCAGGTTGATCAGGCTCTGTGTACGTGTGTGTGTGTGTGTGTGTGTGTGTGTGTGTGTGTGTGTGTGTGTGTGTATGTGCACCAACCTCTCGTCCTGAAGGGCCCGGCGACCTGGCTGGGCAGGGAGAGGCCGTGGGAGTTCTGCGCGCGCACGAGGAACATGTAGGACGTGTCTGGGCGCAGGTGCCGCACCACGAGGTCCTGGTCCCGCACAGAGTCGCTCGCCACAATCCAGCCCTGAAACATACAAGAGAAGTGACAGTCAACACACGCTTCTTGAGCAGAATGAGAAAGTGGTACTTTTGAATGAGGCCTGTTTTGATTTCAGACAAGAAGCCTCAAACTGAAGCTTGGAACCACTGGAGAAAACGGCCACCGCAGAAATCATCATTCCGTGATTTTTGAAACGAGATGCATGTCACAGGCTGTCTGGCTCGCCTCCCACCCCGCCCACCCACGCACCTCTCCGGTCTCGTGGCTGAAGTACTCGACGGTGTAGGCGACGACGGGCGACGCGCCGTGGTTCCCGTTCGCCTTCCACGCCAGCTTCATGGTCGTCTCCGTGATGTCCGTCACCATCGGTTTGGACGGGGGTCCGGGGAACGTTGACGGCTCCGGCGTCCGGTGGAAGATCACCGACGGATTCGTCGGTGCTGAAGCGAAAAGGAAACCTGGTTTTAAAATCTTGCAACCGGAAGACAGATACAGGCGCAGGACGCACTTACAGCAGAAAGAAAAGTGCTTGCAATTTTCAAGAGTATCGTGGAAGCTCTGAGCTCGAATTACGTGTGTGTGTGTGTGTGTGTGTGTGTGTGTGTGTGTGTGTGTGCGTGTGTGTGTGGCTGTACCTTCCACAGTGAGCGCCGCGGTCCATGTCGTCTCCCCAGTCTCGCTGATCGCTTTGCACGTGTAGAGCCCTGAGTCCCCGCCCCGCAAATCTGCAACCACACAAGAAGACTGGGCGGTCAGTGAAAGAGCCGAATTGTATGATTCAGGACAAGTGCGAAGAGACAACCACATCTCCTTCACACGAAGTCTGCAGCAGGCCACAGGTCACAAAACTAAAACTGACAGCTGTTTCAATTCACAGTCCTTTCACCTGAGGCAGTGTTAGGTTCTACTTGACCTTTGTGTCATGAATTATTTCCCACCAACGAGACGAGGCAGCCAAAGGAAGTTCGTCCAATTTCGGCTCGTGCCCTTTGTGAGACCAAACACGCCGCAGCGCAAGACGAGCGTCTGAAAGTGTCTAACCCAGGAGTTTCCCGAGGCTGTTTGTGCCAAGCAATTAGGAATAAATCTGGATGTGGGGATTCTGCTTGTCTCATATGACAAGACCTTCCAGAGGCGGACTGGCGAGTTGATGCATTTCGCGGAAGGGGGAAATACACCCTCGGAGTTCCAAAAAGGTGATCAGGGACAGAGGTGAACCCGAAAATCCTCTGGATCACCCGTATGAAGTCATTTCCTTCTCTGGCTCAAACTCAGTCACCTTTTATTGACATCATCCCCTTTGCTTCTCCTGACGCTTCGCGGAAAGAAATCAGGCCAGAAATAAATTGGAAAAATCCACATTTGCTGGCGGGCTGTATGGACGGAGGAAAGAGACTAATCTTGTGTCTGGCTATAAGAGGTTTGCGGGGCGAGGCGAGAGAGTGTTGTTTATTCGGTTGCCTGTACCGAGGTGCCAAATTGGGAAAAAAGACTGTCAAGATCAGGTCGACTCTATTTTGGGCCGATGATTCCACATTCGCATTCGCTGCAGTCGTCAGTCAACTACGTAAGAAACATGTTTGTGGGCAGATCAGAGTGAATCTAGAATGTTTTCTGCGTTTTGTTCAGTGGCCAAAAATGATTTTTTTTCTCTCCTGTTGCAAAACAGCAGTGTGATTGTAACAGGCGTGGGAGCGTTGTTCATCCACCAGCATCCAAGAAAGAATCAAAGGCGCAACAATGTGCCAGCAGAAGGCTTTGACAACATCAAGAAACGGAAGGCAAAGACCTCCTTCAAACGGTAAATGGCAATTTCTGCCTCTGAATGGCGCCCTTGTATGTCAGAATTACTTGTGTGCAAAGCTGCAAAAAGTCTATTCAAAAGGAAATGGAGAGTCTTTCAACCCGGGACATGTTGTGGGTACAGCCGGGTGGATCCAGGGAAGAGGGCTCAGGGAGCGTCTGTTGCCTGGCCCGGGGAAGCAACGTTTTTCTTTCTTTCTGCCTTGAATGCGTGTACGTTGACCGTGTACCGTGGATGTGAAGGTAGGAAGCGATTTTCTTCCACAAAGTCTCGGATCTGCCCCCAAAAAGTTGGCGTTGCAACACGGTTCCACTTTGTTTGCACTCGCAAAATTTCAACAGGGACAGCACAAAAATGACAGTTGGAGAGTGATTGTCAGTCAGGAGAGAGGCGGGCGGTGCGCGGCGGCGGCGATGATTCGAGTGCTTTGACATGTTTGAAGGTGGATCAAGCAGCATTTGCGGTGCCAATCACAGCAGATAACAATCTAACAGCACTCCGTCCCCACAGTGAATACTGGTACGACAGCACGTTTGTCATGAACATTTCTCGAACAGCCAATTTTGCACCGAAATTTCAAAATGTCCCATTTTCCTGAGCAAATGTGTTGCATTTCCCTGCTCTGTTGTGCCAAAAGGAGAAAAACATTCAAACGGCTCGTGTTAGCAAAAAAAGACTGTTTCCGACAAACCGCACCACGAATTTCTTCCCTGTGCAGAGTACTGATCATTGCAGAGAACTGCTTGGACACATTGCAGGAGGTTCTTGAGCAAATTCCAGTAATCTTCCCCACTCGAGTCACATGACCTTCTGCCCTGCACCCGCCGTCACAGAGCGCCTCCACTGCACCAAATTGAAATTATCAAATATGTATTGGCTGCGGAAACTTGATATCTCTGTGAGGCTTGAGTTGCTTCAGATTTCCACTCAAGTACAAATAAGGAGAGTTTCTTTCTTCTCGTTGAGTGACTGGTGCTGAGGGCTTCTCTATTTGTCCTGTTGTCAAAGTCTGTAGATTCCGAGTGTCTTCAAGCAGAATACCAAATACAGTTGCAAAGATTTTCTCCCTGCTTTTGTATGTGTGGCAGCAAAGGATATCTTGTTTACTACAAACTTACAATGGACGACTTGTGTCTTGCTATGGATTTTTCGGGACGTGGGGCTGGGTGCGGTTGGGGTGGGGGGGCGGAGGGTACGAAATACCTCAAAAATTCAATCAAGCGACAGTTCATTTCAGTCGGGCATTTTCGTGATGAAAGTTCACAAAATGAATGGAAGCAATTTCACCACGAACCTCAGGCTTCGATTTGTCATGTTAACCATTCCTTTACAAATGCTAAAATTTTCTTCAGCTCACCTACATTCCCCTCCCAATCCACCTCAATTACTCGAATCTCATTCAACCCAGTAATGTCCATCGATTTTTCTCTTTGGCTTCTCCCTCCCGCAGTTATTTCTCTTCCTTTCTTACAAATCTGAAGCAAATCATTGGAGCGTTCCAACAGAACTTCAGAGCTTTTCGCATCAAAGTCACGTTTTTTGTCGTGGCTGTCCCAGCTTACACGTCCCTTTCCCTCCGAATGAGTCCGCGTTTGCCTGTTCCCCGGTTCTTTTCAAGTTGTCCACGTGAAGGGAAACAGACAGCCGCAGGTTCAATGCTGGATCATAAAGTCTAAACTTTTCCACAGGAAATAGTGTAATGATTTTCTCCTCTGTACAGCGCTTTCCACTTGGCCTTGTTAACTCTGTCGGAAAAAACTCACAAATTGGGATCCGGGAACACCACGCTGACTGGGGAACAGCGAAGACGTGAGAACAAGATTTAGATCTACCACCAGTCCCTTTCTCCAGACATTTCTCCGCTTTTTCAAAAGATAGCGTCAGACTCAACACACAGAATTTCAACAAAGCTGTTGTTCGTTGTTTCCGATTTTGTAGAGGTTTTCAGTCCACAACCAAAGGAGCCAATGCAAACGAGTCAGAGAAAGCTTGATTTTCAGCCTCATCCCACCAGCTGAACCAATCTTCGCACGACGCACCTGAGATCTGCAGCGTCCCCGAGTCGAGCAGCGCGACGCGCGGGTCCCGCGTCGACAGCGGCCGCCCGTTCTTGTGCCAGCGGATGGTGGGCGGCGGGTCGCCCGACGAGTGGCACTGCAGCATGGCGACGCTGTTGACGGGCAGCGTCTGGTTCTGCGGTCCCTGGTGGATGATGGGCGGCGGCCGCGGGTCCACGTCTGTGTGGATGTGAAGAGGCGCGTTACGAAAAAGATCTCTTTGACCCTCACTAGATTCGTCCTGTTTCTGTGTCCAATGGGCACCACTCTTTGCGTTTCAACTCACCCACGCTCACACTCCCAAGCAAATCAAAACCGTGCTGTGATCGGGTCAAAACGATGAAAGGATTCGCTCCTCACGGATGACACTCACCCTTGACGGTGATCCTGGCCTTGGCGAACGCGGTTCCCGCCACGTTGAGCGCCTGACACACGTACTCGCCCTGGTCCTCCTTGCGCACGGGCTCAATTATAAGGGTCCCGTCGTCGGTCACGGAGAAGCGACCGTAGTCCTGCCGCGGGAACATGAGGATCTGCCCCGTGTCCTTGTTCCAGAAGACGTTGGGCGGCGGGTTGCCGTGCACCGAGCAGCGCAGCGACACGGCGCGCCCGACGCCCACCACCTTGTCCGACGGCGTCACGAGGAACTTGGGGTGCGAGTGGATGGTGAGACGCGCCGGCGCCTCCACGTGCCCCACGTTGTTCTCCGCGCGACAGATGTACGTGCCTTCGTCGTGAACCTGCGGTGGAAGAGTCACTGTGAAGTTCTCCACAGACCACGTCCATAGCTGTCAGGAAACCGAGCCTGTCAGGTTGGCACAGCTTTCTGATTTGCACCACACGAAAGTTTAAATGCTACAGAGACAAGTTTAGCAACACGCGTTCACGTGCGCGACCTGCCCAGGACGCTGACAGTGATTCTCGCGACAAGCCTGGCGCTCCTCACCTTGACGCGCTCGATGCGTAGACTCCGGTCCTCGAGGATGGAGCTGCGGCCCTGCGGGATGGCGCCGTCCTCGCGCCGCCAGATGATGGTCGGCGGAGGGTCGCCGCGCGCCGCGCACTCGAAGCGCACGTTCTCGTTCTCCTCGACCAGCACGTCCTGTGGCTCCTTCGTGAAACGCGGCTTGTCTGAAAACAGGGAATTCCTACATGAAACAGGAACTGCGCAACGCTTGGTATCCAAAAAGAAACTTGCTGGGTCGAGCTCAAATTTCGAATCGGCAAACTGAGTCCGTTCGTTACCTTTCACGTCGAGTCTTGCCAGCCGGCTCTGCTTCTCGCCCGCGATGTTGTGGGCGATGCAGACGTACGACCCGATGTCGTTCTTTGTCACGTCCTGGATGATCAGGTTCCCGCTCTCATGGATGGTCACGCGGCGGTCCGGGTGGATCTGGTTCCCGTTCTTAGTCCACCTGAAACACGACACAGTGAGCGATATTTTGTGGCGTGGTTCCTGGCGTGTTTATCTTTGGGGGAGGTGACATCTCCAAACCACTGTGAAAATGACAAATTTTGTCGAAAATTGCTCAGCTCATCCACTCTTCCTCAATCGTGCAATGGTCAGCACTGCTGCGCACTCACTTGATGCGAGGCTCGGGCTGTCCCTTGGGCGGGCGACACTCGAGGATGGCCGTGTCGCCCGTGCCGACCTCCTGGCTGCTCGGCTCCGTCTTGAAGTCATCTCGGATCACTGCAAACACAGAGAGGAGAAACACGGGTCAGCAACGGGTTCATTTGGGGTCTTTCAGTCTGCAACAGGAAGACTTGTTGCAAATCTGTGTGTGTGTGTGTGTGTGTGTGTGTGTGTGTGTGTGTGTGTGCGTGTGTGTGTTTGAGAGAGAGAGAGAGAGAGAGAGAGAGAGAGAGAGAGAGTCAGTCAATCAGTCAGTCAGTCAGTCAGTCAGTCAGTCAGTCAGTCAGTAAATGCGTCGTTGACTACGTCATTCAAAGGACACATCAAACCTTTCAACAAAGACAGGCCATCGTGTCCCAGTCAAAACGTAGATTCAACCTGACTTGACACAAAGTACCCCTCGTCCGACAGTTGGACTCTCCTCCTGTCAACACGACATCACAGCTGGCAAGTAGACACCAGCTTTGTTCGAGCTCTGACTGAATTGTTTGAGTGCTCACTAATTAACGTTTAATTGGTGAACGTTCCAGTGTTCATTATGAGGCTAACTTTCCTGACGATAACCTTCTCTGGAATGTTGCACTGTTCCTTTTGTGTGTCTGAAAGCGTTCTGTTTGCCGTTATTTTGCTCCGACAGAGCTAGAGAGGCAGTTTTTTGAAGGCCGAAAGCTCCAGGGTGTTTCGGTAGCGCCAGGTTGAACCGACTGGAAGACTGACGCATCGACGTCTAACGAGATCGGACAGATCCAGGCGCGGATTCTCTCAGCGCATCCCAACACAAACCGAATACCGTTCAGCACCCGTGTAAATGATACAGCGCCAACAGAGACAGAAAGTACTGCACCAATCAGCGCAGAGAAACCTTTGCGAAGATCACAACAAGTTGCTGGCAAACGTTTCCAGCCTGGGAAGTTGGGTAGTGAACGTCTCTTCGAACGCAGTGCAAACACCAAAACGATGAAAAGCTTTGGACGCCACAACGATCAGAAGCACGAAACGTGAGCGTGAACAATTCTCTGCAGCGGAAAGCCTTGCTTTTCTTCACACAAGCAGTCAGCAGTCCTGGAGACTGTTTCCTGGGAGACAAATTAGTTCACGTAACAATTAATTAACTTTTGCTCCGTCCTGGGAAGCCTTACAATTTCCTTCCCGCTGATGGAAACAAACGGGCGGCGGAAGGAGAGGAACGAGCGTCGCTCATCCGCCGTCGTCGCAGCCAGACTCAAATATGAAGCAGATTCATTTGGCGAGGAAAGTCAAGTCGTCTCAGACACAAAGCACTGCAAACATATTTGTCATTCTTCAGCTCAAAAAGAAAAGTCAGCAAGAAATAAAAGCTTAAATCTACCCAAAAATGGGTCCGGTGAGAGACACAAGTTTCACTGTGGCAACCAATGTATTCGTTGTCACAGTTTCCCAGACGTGGGAGGAAATGAGTACACAAGTCACAGCGGCAAGTTATAGTGTTCTGCAGACTCAAAGACTCGACGTCCATCAGATCCAACATCGACTTCTGCAGACGATGCCTTCCCCAACTCAAACAAATTTGCTTCTTCTGATGCAAGGCTCGTGTTGTAGCTTCGGTAGTGGCCGCACCAGGGAGACCTCCAAAGTACCGAGATGTGACCAATGGTTCTTGTGTTCGGTGTTTCACTTCAGACTGACCACCCGATACTCCCTTCAGCGGCTCCCGCTTGATCCACTCGCTCAGTGGACGAGACCAACAGTCACGGCGCCCATCTTGCAGCCTGAACCAACTGTCTGCCGGATCTACAGTCACTGAAGTACAACTGCAGCACCGTCCACTCAACATCTGCCCAGCAACCAGTCCCAGCGTTATGAGGACGGTACTTCTGAGAGAGTACAGTCGCATTCTCTTCACTTGAACCGGCCGCTTTGACCAGCCACACCCCTGCCAGGACGGCACTACACAGTGAACCAGCGTACAGTGTATTTGCATTTCATTTCCGTCTCAGCGCGGTGAAAGTGAGGAGCGGACAGGAGCGGCGCTGAAGCCTGCAAATCCCACCATCAATCACCCCGTCCCTCCCGAGGGCGACTGTCTTCCTCCCGCGCCGGGTCCAGACGACGTGGCCAGCGAGGACGCGGGTCTTGTAATATCCTCAGTTTTGAATTGATGCACACTCGGTGGCATGTCTTTCGCCACCAATCTCTATGGGCCAGGGTTAGTGAAGAGATAAAAGGCAGCAGGGAGATTTTTAAGTTCTCCCACCACACAGTGTGGTTGCAAAAGCGGCTTGAAGGAACGACTCGTCGTCCAGTTTGGTGCAGAACAGCCCACTGCTCGCGACGCATCAGATCACAGCAGCGCTGTGAGGTCTGCACAGCGTTTTTACGCAGGAGCGCCTCCTTGCGAAGAATGCGTCAACTGGGACTGGAAACCAATAGTCCGTTTTCATCCGTGATGGACACAGGGATGATGAATGTTCACCGCTCCAGACACGGTGGTGATGGCAAGTCTGGAATATTTGAGCCTCTGTCCCCCGGAACGAGTCCGGCTCCACTTTCCTCAATGTACGCGACCAGTTGGTTGGCCCTGGAGTAATGATGGTGGATTTTCCCTTTCCGGCGTGACACATGTTCGTTTCTTGTGCACCCAGCGTGCAGCATACACGCACAACAAAACCGATGCCTTCGCCTTGGAGGAGCCATGGACCTCTGGTCACTCACGCGATAAAGCCTTGAACGCACAAGATGTGAGATTGTCCAGTCTCGTTCCGAAGCCCGTCCGCAATGGTATCTGGAAACCGTCACCACACTCATCACACACGCACACTGCGTTGATCGATCAGTCCCTGAACCCGGCTTCAGCGGACATATTTGGACACAGGAAATCAAAGCCATGCTGGAAACCCGAGTCCCACAGGCGCAGCGCTGTCGACTTCAACCATTCCGCACAATCTACACACAAACGGACACAGCTTGACCATTTAATCACCGGGCGGCGGTCGCAAATGGACAGCTGTGGACTGGACACGCATGGGGGTCACGCGATTCCAGATTCCACACGAGGATCCAGAATCTGCACCTGTTTCTTTTGTCAGTCGTCAGAGACGATGTGGTTGCAATGAAAAAAGGAAAATCCTGAATGGGTGGTGGTGGTTGTTGTGTGTGTGTGTGTGTGTGTGTGTGTGTGTGTGTGTGTGTGTGTGTGTGTGTGTGTGTGTGTGTGTGCACGCGCCCGCGTGCACTGAGAGGCTGGACGGGGCTGACCAGGACCCCTTGGAATTCTGTCAGGGTATCGTGTGCAGATCCTGTCTTCACTGACGCCTCTCACTCTTTGTTTCTCGTGCATCCCCCTCATCACCACCACATATGGATCTGCCGTGGGAAATTTCCCATCGGGGTCGTGTTGGCCACTCAATACAGCAGCAATATGCTTTCCCTTTAATGCGATCCAATTCAATTAAGAGGTATATGTTGCGCCTATTCAATCCCTAAAATGCTTTGCATGTATGTGGATTCCTTGTATTTGCATAAATGAGGCAGGGCAGCTCTATTTATGGTCCTGTTCAATGTGTCAGACAGAAGCAGGTCGCGGCCCCACTGAATCTTGATACAGATGCAAATGGGAAATTCGTGGGCTTTTCTCAAAACACTTTCACTTCACGGCAGCAAAAGATCTGCTGCGGCTATCTCGACAAATTTGTCTTGAAATCGCATTCACTGATTTCGTTCTTGCCGGCCAGAACAGATCAACAAGTTTCAAATGCCGAAACTGCACCTTATCTGAGCCAAATACCGTTTGATTAGAAGGCACCAGACTTGACACCGTTGTCTTCAAGGCAACACGAACGCTACGCTGTTGTGACGGAGGGAGACACGGCACGCGAGAGCTGTCAGTTTCCCTGTCACGACCGCGGGCGCTCCCACCCATCGACCAAGAGCAACCTTTCAAGGCACCGACTGGCAGCGAGACCAGACGGGCGAACACAGTCCAGGCAGACCACTGACTGCGGATCCTTCAAAGCTCCAAAGGTACTGAGCTGCAAAGTTTCCGTAAATGGGGTATCTGTGCAGGAGGGACTCCAGTCACTGACACTTGTACATGAAATACCTCAGTTATTTGGCCCCTGTCTGCGCCCACACAGCGCTGTCGTATTTTCTTCACATCAGTGGACGAAGCCTATTTCAGATCACGCAGCCTCTGCGTCCCGTGGTCCATAACCGTGCGTGTCGCGTGCCTGTGTCATTGTAACTCACTATCCCCTGTGACAGGCCGAGAAAAAATAGCTCAGCAATTCCTGCAGCGCGACTCGGGTCCACGGCAAATGAGAGGCCACGTTCTGTCAGCGGGTGCGTGAGTGGAAATGCGTGTTCTCAGTTCCCTCCACCCACTGCAGGATTCAGGGACCGACCGTGAGGTTTCTTTCAGACAAATCTCCTTCGCTCGCGTGCATCCCAAGACCCATTGAAAGGGACAGGTGCGTTGGGCAGTGTGAACCCAAACAAGTTTCTGAATTCAGTTGTGTGAAGAACTGCAAGCCGGTTCAATTATTGCCACACTCGAATTAGAAATTTCCCTCGGGCTGATTCAATGTCCCGTTTCAAATGCTGCTCAAAAAGCACGAGACTGAACCTGACCAGTCTTCCACCAGCTCCAGCTCGGTCCACCGAGGGTTCATTTGCAGCCCGGGGTGAGTACAATCGACAGCAGCTCCGCAAACATTTGTCCTTCTCAGGGCAAACATTTGTGAGACTCGTGACTGTGGACAGAACTCGACTGCTTGCCTTGTGTTACACAAGAGACTGATCTACGGAGTCAAGAGACCTGGGTCCAGCTCGTTCCATGATGACCATTCACTGTCCAAGTGTAGTCACACCCAGGTTCAAAGTTGAGAGTGAGGCCAAGTCCTGGATCCTCCGCAGAAACTGCCCGCCTGCCTTGTGTAACACTCTTCCCTGTACACAACATTGAGATGATGTATTGCGCAAATACTGGACAGAAGTGCTGCAAGTTCCCCCATTTCTGCGAGGCCATTTGATCAATGCTGGTCTTTTGTCTGTTTCTCTATTGACCGCTTGGGGTCATAACTGCGAAATTGAGATGGAAACCCCAGGAAAGAGACTCATGGTCTCGGGACAGCTGAAGCTGACCCAGTTTCCATCTTCTTCATTCAAAATGCAAGACGTTAGAGACATGGGTATCAAACCACTTGTTTTGCGAAGTGCGACAAAACGCTGATCACTCTTGCCCCAGTGGAGATGGGCCTGCGTAAGAATCTTACCTCTTTCTGCAGAATGCACAGACTCTGCGTCCGACATGAAGGTAAACTGATAAATCTGATGGCATTTCGACTGCAAGCGAAAGTGCATCTTTCACACGAATGCCACCATGTAATCCACACTGAAGTTGCCTTTCCCCGCAGTGACAGAAAATTGACGGAATTCGCAGATAATGGAGGCCTCGGTTACCATTCTGGATGCGAAGATTGGCAGCTCTGCGGTCTGTAATCTGGATGGAGACCAGGGTGGTGGATGCAGGTTTGGCCACAGGGAAGGGCAAACCAGGACACGAGAAATATCCTGAATTGTCACTCCAAAAGAAATGACATTGTTGTGCAGTTCAGGAAATCGCGACAACGAGGAGAAAGCAAAGGAACAATAGGTTCTGTTCTCAGGTGAACTTGAGAACTCTCGAGGCTGCTGCTGGAAGTGGATTTGCACAACTGAGGAGACCAGATCGGGGGGACACTGCAGGTCTCGATACACTGGGTCTCACAGGCTACTGAATCAAACTGGGGTTGTTCCTGCAGGTGGACGTTGTCTGTTGCGCGTGTTGGTTGCGGATGGCAAGAAGAAAGATTCATTTTTGGTCACAGTGAGAATCACAACTTTCACAGCCTTTTGCTTTGTTGTTCCAACGGCAAGTGGACTTTTGCAGTTGCTCTCCGCTTTGTCCAGCATATATTTTTTTGTTGACGCGTTTCTGAAGACAATGCCAACCGAAAGAAATTCCTTTTCTGAAGACGTAAAGCGGTGAACATGAATCATGGAAGCAGAGACGCATAATTACGAAGGAAGACTTAATCAGGGAGATGCCGGGGCGACGCTCCCCGAGGACCAGTCCCTGTTCCCGTTCGAATCTGTCCCAGCCATCGGGAGGGGGCGGGAGACTGGGGAACGAGCATCTTTAATTTCACGCGCGGGCGCCCACAAGGAGCTGGTGCCACATTGCCAAGTCCTTCGATTTCGGCTTCAGCGCCGTTCACGTTCGTGCAACAGAACGTGCGTGTCACGTGCAGCGCGAACGCCGAGCACAGAAGCCACAACACAACTCCAGTGAAATCAAAATGATTTGACGCAGTTGAGTTGGAGATCTGTTTGCACACAATTTCAGACTGGACTGCTGTGGGGGACCCTGATCAGCTTTGCAAGGATGGCGCTCCAACAGAAATGGTGAAAACGCCCTCACGCCGAGCGTGTGTGCACTGACCCTGCACCAATCCTGAGCACTCGATCGTGCATGCAGGACACTGTCATGTCACTCCCTGCATGTGCAAGCAGGGCCCTGGTCGAATTGGAGAATGAATTGTCCTTGATGCAATGACCAGAAGAAAGGGCCTGGTTCTTTCTGAAGAGAGTTCACAAAATAGTGTCTTCAGCAAACTGTTGCCTCAAAAAACCACACAAGGCGCAACCAACGAATGCACAAGGATTCTTTCTGTTCGGCAACTTCGTTGCGACTGGTTGGTTGTCAAACAATAAAGGCCATTTTTGCCCTGAAACTGCGCCTGAACTTTTCGTGACGAGTTCTTCCTGTCCAACTTTCTGAAGCGACCTTCAAATTAAAGCGGCGCTGGAATCCATTCAGCGGAAGAAGACGACTGCGGCCGACATCATTGGCACCGTTCTGCTAAATATTTCTGCCTCTGGAATCTGGTATTTACCCCATCTGACATCCCCTCATTCATCTGGAACGGCGCATCTGACTCGGTGTCTGGTGCCAAATGTTACGTAAGCGGGAGTTCTGATTGTGGAATGAGCCTCGCATCGATCACAACAAGCAGAATCAGATTCAGGTGCGGAGTTGGCGCGAGAGGCGTCGGGTCACCCACCCCGAAGGCTCAGGAGAAGCTCTCAGGCTGGGCAGAGCCTTCAAGCCTCCGGGTTCTTCCGCATACCCCGCACACCCACAGTTTGGCGGAATGTCCCAGCTTCCAACGGGGGGGGGGGGCTCTCGCTGCAGCGAATTCGAACTCCATGAACAGATTCAGGATACGTGGTTTTGCCGGATCCAGTACGCCTGGATCTGCTGCACATTTTTCAGCGCAACAATTATGGAGATGATGAATCGGGGGCTGTCAGTGTGTCTGCGCATCTCGCTGTGCTGCTCCCCACACAAACTGATGTGGCGGCAGATCCAGACAACTTTCCCACGTGGTGCGAGAGACATGCAACGCTCCAACCTTCCTGGACTGACCCCGACAAAGCGCGGTGTAACCCCACCCTCTGTAATATGTCGGCTCCGCTTCGCAATCCCTCCTCCTGAGACACCAAGTCTTCCTTTCGCCTCGCATAACTCACTCGCTAAACCTGCATAAACCCTCGTGACGGAAACACTGCTGCTGCCAGGGATTTCTTCTCAGGTTGTCTCATCCTTCCAGAGGACGTGGTTTGAATCAGCACGAACTTGCACAAAATTTGCGCGAATCGGAGGGCACAGGCACTTTTCAACCCGTTCGGGTGAAAATGGCACCAAGCGCTGTACCTTGATCAAAATGTCTGGATACTGAACACTTCATACGTTTTCAACCTGGAATCTCCTTTGGTTTTGCATTTTTCGTTTTTGGCCGCTTGCATTGTCCACCGAAGACGAATTGAAATTCAACTCCAGAACAGGGCGGGAAATGAAGGAAGCAACAGACATGGCAAAGGAAACGGGACATCCATAATGCAACGGGTCATCAGCAGCCAACAAATCAAATTAGTCGATCTCTTTGTGGAGGTAAATGTTCACGTTAACTTTGGCCTATGTCGGGGTTTACTTGAGGTTTAGCCCAGATCTTGGCGAGATGAAACTGAAGTGGATGTCATGCAGATGAAGGACATTTCCAGGAAGTCCAGGCTTCTTCGCATGTGGTTCTTTCGCGCTGCAGCAGACCGATATTTGTACCACAGTGGGAGGCCTTAACTGCCGCTTATGGCAGCGTATGTATGCAATTTCAGAGCAGCTTGAAGCCCAACCTTCACGGCACAGCAGTTCGCGAAATGCAGCGCGAGATAAAATATTCATTGCGCGAGCCCCCAAGGTACTAAACCGCCCGATAGAAATCCCTGGCCATTATCACCCGCCATTCACTTAATACTGACATATCGTCCGCATAAAGAATTCCCTGGATCTCACAATACTCGTAAAGCTGCCACTCACAGGCGCGCAGGCTCCCTAAGGACCGCGGCCACGTACAAAATTGTGGTCAATGGAGAGAGTGAACTTCGTTCATCAAGGTCAATTAGTGCTAAGTGACCTCTTATCACGTGATGCGCTCCAGACAAAATGGCGACGGCGGGATCATCAGTTGGATCCTGCAGGATCTTGTCAGGCTTTTCCTGGGATCCCCAGGGTCCGAAGTTTCCCTTCCTGCCCTCCAGACGCACATACAGTCAAAGGTTCCACATGTGGATATTTGGAGGTGTCAGCACCAAATCCCACTTTTGATGCAAAGATTCCAGATGTTGCCCCTTCCAGACAGACAGATGCACTGTGCGTCCGAAGGCCCAAGCACCACAATGGACACCCTTGGCGGTTCCATGTCAAATCAAGATGCCAAATTGACCACAGAAGAACCACGCAGGGCGTTGCAATCAGCATTTTCTCAAGAGATATCACACAACTCACAAGGATCCACTCAAACTTTGCATCACCCAACTCAACATCTCAGATTCTCACGTGCTTTTACCTCCAACAACCTTGTGGTTTTGTCTGATTCAACAGCGGATCCTGAACCTGGATCATGCGCGACCCAACAAGATTCTACAACTGCATCGAAAGCAGATAATATTTTATCGAGGTTGGGACCAGGCCCCTGAGGCTCCACCCTCCACTCGATCCAGCATTCAGTCCTCACATTCCATCATTATCGATTGTAACGCATATTTCACAGCATCTTCGGCGCAGACCAAACTGTTTTTGTTTGCTCCCAACACAAACAAACCCGACTCTCTGTTCCATCAACACCACCAGCCAAATAGCACTCGTCAATTAGAGAATGTGTGCGCCATGCAGCTCCAGCATCTGTTATCAGAAGCATTTGTCAATGAGGTAATCTGTGCATCTGTTAGCGCGGCGGTTGAGCCCAGACGTCCGGGAGCCAGGTGAGTGGGGCGAAACATGCGCACAATCCCGTGCACGAGAAATCTCTGATAATTTAATTGCTCTCGTTTGAGCTTTGCATTCCGCACGCAAATCATCCCCACCTGGGAGATTCTCAAGACCCTCTTCTGCTGTTCGCTTCATCTGCTCGTATTGTTTTGCGAAACAGGCGGAAGTGGGTCGTCGGCTGGAGAATCGTGTGCCTGAGCCTCCGGACTGATCTTGTTCTTCCAGGTATGAAACTTTCTCAAAAGATCTACACTGGTCAAGACTGGGTTTACATGAAAATGCAATGGGTCCAAACATCAAAACAGCCCAGGTTTCTCCCTCTCTTGCCTCTGAATGCGTGCAATGGAACCAGATGAAAGTCCTGCTCGTGGAAAGGTTTGGGATGAAGAAATGTGACCAAAAATTCGTAACTGAGACATGTATCTTGATGTCAGCTGGCACATTTACAGGTCGAACGATGTGAAAAGTGGATGCCACATCCAGAACGGAACCTCATGATGCACCAAGATCACTGGTGGGAACAAAGAGACCGCACAAAGCTGCTACAATATCACCCAAAGTCACGTATTGCCTGTTCTATTGGCAATTATCAAGGAAATACGCTTCCCATGTGATCTTAACGCACACTGATCTACCCTATCATTTTGGAAGTTTAGTAACCATAGCAACAGGCTTTGCTAATTACAGTGTAATAAATTGGCGCGAAATCCGTATCTGTGGAGCCTGACGCACCGCGGGATAATTACGGATGTCGGGGAAATCGTACTGGGGCATTACGCGCGCCGAGACGTAACAATAAGTGACGTGTAATTATGCGTGTGGCGCTCCTTGATGCGGGAAGGAGACGGGGAAACGCCCTTGCGGATCCAGAAATGGATCAAGGGGGGATCCCAGAACTTGCGCGTCTGGGAAGCTCACCCCACGTCCAGGCTTCTGCAAAATCTCACACTCACTGTAACAAGTTGCCGGATCCGCCAAAAACGCACCCCGCGGGACTTAAGACAAGGAGCACCAGGGAGCACGCGGTGGGGTTGTGCTTTAATTCCCCCTGGGGGTGATTTGAATGTTTTCAGAGAATCTGTAATCTCGATCCACCCGTGAATCATCGAGGGGGTTTAATCCCCGACATTTTCTGTCCTTTGTTCTGGACCCATCAGGGCGGGGGCTCTTCAGATGTGATCAGCGTCGAGGATCACACTCCTCAATCATAAACACGAATGAATTCAAAATTCAGGTGACTTTGGACAGTGATTCAGCTCAGAGTCATCACATCAACCAAGAACTACCTCAACAGCGTTTCCTTTCTGTGGCCCACCGAAAATTGGTACATTGCAAAGTAACAATGCGTGATTGTTTGACAGCAGCAAAACATCAAGCGTGTCTCTTTGAAGACACCAACGACAAACAGGAATATTTGTTGTGAAATTAAACTTTTCTCCAACAGCAAATTCACTCGTCAAGCTGACAATGACTCCACAGGATCTGCACCAGATGTGTCCATCTCCGTCCCTCGTCCCAACCCCTTTGACCAGAAAGATAACAACTGTTATGAATATTTAAGCGTGTAATTAGCTGTGACAGCCAAACGGATTGATCTACACATGTTCTGGCACTGCTGGGACACCTCTCGTGATTCAGTCCTTTTCCCATTGTCTTGTGATCCAGGTTGCAGCGTCAAAGCAACTTTGCCTGGACCAAGACAAATTTGCTTTGTTTTCGGGTGTGCACAGGTCTGTGAGTGTTTGAGTGACAAAGACACATGCATAAGCACTATGGCATCACATGAGAGTTCAACTCCACCACCCGACATCCACCACCCTACCCCACAGCCGAACCCGCTTCACCCCACCCCCGGGTCTGTTCACGTCCCCTCAAACCGAACCGCGCTGCGTCAAATCCACTTAGCGCGACGCGGATTATGAATTTCTGATGAAATGCTGCTCATCAGCACCGGACTCCAGCTGTGTCCACCACTCACCCAGGCGCGGATCGAGATCTCAGCCTCTGATGGACTGAAGCAAACAAAGAGATGCTGAACCACAACTTTTCGGGAGCAGGGCCCTGGATCGTCCCCTGCACTCAATGTTCACAATTGGATCTCGCAAGTGACAGGACACGAGAGCGAATTATGAAAATTCATCAAAATAATGCATTTTACAAAATTGTCTGCGTTCTTCAAAGAAACTGGACTTGGCTCAAATGAGGAGTAACTCAATTTCACACAAATTTGGTTTGATAAATCTGGACATCACAACCAGCTTGTCACACAAAGACCTGCAATTTCTTTGTCCGTCATCGTAGACAATGGAAGCCTAACGATTCCACGAACTTCTAATTTTAATTGTACGTCCCGTCCCTAAAGAATACAGCAATTATCTTACACTTTTGAGAGTTGTTGTTGAGATTAAACATTTGCACGAGGAAGTCCATTTTTGGCCACATGCGTGCAGAGACCAAAGCACCGCTGCTGTTATCATCAAATCTATCTTAATGAAAAAACAATGGGTTCAGAGGGTACCATTGCTCCTCCCGAGCGGAGGCAACTAATTTGTTTTACACATGCGTGTAAAAAATGAGTCCCCAGGGCGGACATGGCCAAATACAGATATCAGGTCCCCAGGGATTTTACATGGCACGAGATATGAGCGGCCGACTGATATCCTTGAAATATGGACGGAGCATGTCAGCTCGTTTGCTGTGGCATCATTGCGTGCGATGTGTCTCGTGCCCAGGATATCTCCACATTCCTGCACACAGTTCATCAACGTGTGTGTTTTCCAAAAGGCAAGACACGCAAGGACTTCGCACCTGAACACGCCACAGTCCATTTGCAGCGAACAAACCCACGATGCTCGGACGGATCCTTCTCAGTCCTCCAGACTTGGGTCGCAATGAACTCAGCAGCCGTGTTGTTTGTGTCGGCAACACAATAGCAGAAGGTTGACGTATCGCTGAGCGATCCCCATCTGTGCGATTAGTGAGGCTGGGCAGTGCTCTTGGCTCAAACCAGCGTGAGTATCATTCTTCCGGTCTGGCACACAGAGAGGATGACAAGATGGAATCCCTCACGGACTGTGGACGCTCGCACGTAAAAAGAATCAAGTTTCCTTCGCGATGTGGACGTCGGATCATTCAACAGGCAGTGCCGCAGGAGCAAAGACAAAAGAGCAAATGGTTTGAATACAGTTCCGGCATGGGTGACATCGTTGAGCATCGCAGACAACACGAGCTACACCCCGCAAATCGCACTTTGGTGTGACGCGGCCCATTACACGCGTCGCTGGACGCCGCGCACATTCCACACACGGAGCACGAATCCTCGGACATGGGACGCGACCCGCATGAATCCGTCACGAGAAACATTGACGCTCCGATGCGCGCTCCACGAGCCGGAGACAGCGACAAGAGAGACCGAGCATCTCACGAACGCTGTGAGACTCGTCCTCTGATGTGTGCAGCGCAGTTCCGACTTACAACATTTTCTGCTGCGTTGCAGATCTCTTTGCGCGTTGACAAAACGAGTTCCACGACAGTTTGGCTGAGACACAAAAACTTTTCATTCGCGCATGCGTGTCCTCTGTGCTTGGGATGCACAAGACGCGCTTCGTCAAAAGAACAACCGCATCAGCCACGAACAGTCGCTACGAGGCTTCCTCCACCAACAGTTGAGCCGCTGCCAAATCAAATAATAACTGTGATGATAACGGCACAAAATTAGCCGCAAGTTACATTCAGCGTGAATAGCAATAAGATGAGCAGATCTTGTGGAGCACAAACGCTCTGTGCAAATATTTCCATGTGTGCGCGCGCACCTGCGTGTATGTGTGTGTGTGTGTGTGTGTGTGTGTGTGTGTGTGTGTGTGTGTGTGTGTGTGTGTAGTATGTGTGTGTGTGTGTGTGACTGGGGGTGCAAAGCGCACTCCACCACAGGTGAAATTGCGGGTGATCAGGTGACAGGCCATCTCTTTGACACCGCTGGTTTCTCAGAGTTGAAAGTGAATGTGCACAAAACACAGATATGTCAAGTCTGCAGAATAAATGTTTTCAACATTGCTTGAGAAGACTCTTGATCATGCATTTTGACTTGGCGCATGTCTTGTGCTCCTGGGCCTCAAAAGAAGCTCAGCAGGAGCTTTTCTCTGCAGGCCACGCAAAAATGACAAGCTGCGCCGTCTTTTTTTCATCCGATGCCAGCATGCCCCAGCGGAAATGAATTTCCACAGTCCTTTGACAAAAACACGTGACGGCTGAGCGATAATTTCGGATCCTTTCAATACACTTCAATCGGCTCTGATTGAGGCCTGCAGGACTCAAATTTGATATGCGCGTCAGTGATTGCAGGTCCAGATGCGGGGAGCTCCGTTATGCAACTGCGGCTTGCGGGAGCATGCACGTGCAAATGCGCTCTGTTGACATGCGTTCAGGGAGGGCCACAAAAGAGCCCGTGATGCGCAATGTCATGACAACTGACAGCTTCACTTGGCGTCAAGCAAACCAGAAAGTGAAAATTGCAAAGTGCGTGCTTTCTCACATCTGATTGCAGATTTTGTGCATCTGAAGTTTGGTCCGTGCTGTTCGTCTTCAATAAACCTGATGCAACTGCACAAAACTTCACACATCCCGGCCTCAGGGTGCAAAATTTATATTCCTGCAATCTTGTGTGCAGGAAAACGTGCCTCGACAACCAGATCTTGTTTGCGTACATTCCTGATCCAACAGCGCAAATTTCAAGCCTGCAGAAAATAATTGCGAGTGACCGTAAGCTGTTTGGACATCTGTCCAGCTGAGCAACTTGCATCATCACCCAACGCATTATGATCGCGTGCTGAAAAGGCTTTCAACGAGCCCGACGCAACGCCCACAGCTGTTTTCGCACGCGCACGCATTCAGGCTGACACTTGTGCTGTTCCACCTCAATTTTTACACAACTCCGCCGTTGCATCACCAAAACGACCCCCTTTGGCGAGTTGAGAAGCGTGTAATTTTGCCCGGGTGGAAACCTGTCATGTCTGGAGCACAAGCCTCGGTTGATCAACCGCCCATTGTTTGTCGCGAAGGTCATTTTCAGAGGTAACGACGCCGTACTTGTGGTATGGATATTTACCGCGTGAGGTCGGTTCTTTTTGGGAATGGACTGCACAAGAACCACACAGCTGACAGCATTCTTTTGTTTGATGCTGAGTTTGAGCTCTCACTTTACACAAGCACCTCAGTGCAAGCGCTGTTCCGCGCAGCCCAAACGACGCTGCAAGGACGAGGCGCGACAGCGTGCAGAGTCCCACTCATTAACTCTCCATTGTTTGTCTATTTCCCCTCCAGCTGTTTATGCATATTCACTGCAAGGTGTCCACTCGACGGGGCAGTGGAGTGGATGAGGCGACGGACTGAGCTCGACAATTCAATGGACTTCCGAAACGTGCACGAAATGATGAACTTTTCAGTCTGTCCACCGAGGTACCAAATTGAGCCCGAACCAACATTCTTGCGAAACTAATTTCTCTGAAAGAACAGAATCAGTCACTGAACAAATCTTCCAAAATTGCCTTGCTGTTTTTAGGAAATCAAAAAATGTTTATTTTGGAACATCAAAAAACATTTTCCAGCCTGATGAACTGATGGACCATATTGCACAGCCGTGGCATCAAACTTGATTTCAAAGCTGCCCATCTGTCTCCCTTTCACACAGCATCGCGTCACTCGCTGCTGGGGCTCCGCAAATGGGATAATAGCGACGTAACAAGATAATGGAGAATCCCGCTGTTTCCTATTACACGAGCTGTGTGCGGCTTGCCAACAATCAACGTCCACTTGTCCAGGAAACAGGCTGCAAACCTGTCCTGTCTCCAGACATTTGTCGCCACAAATGACAACTGGAGCTTTGACTGTCTTCCAAGAAAATGGACCTGCTTTCCTTCGCCACGGCTCGCAATGTCCACGCAGACTTTCAGTCATCTGTCTCTCCGCAGAGTTCTGAATGGCGGTGAAATCGAATTTTTCTCGGACTCCCACAAAGCAAAAAGACAGAAAAATTTTCAGCACAATAAATTTCAATAATTTGCCAATTGTTCTCATTCGTTTTGTTTTGGAGTTGATTGCAAAACTTGCATTGTGAAAAATTGTTCTCATCAGTTTGGCTTCAAAATGTTCAGTTCTACGCAGTGGGAAACAACGATCATTTCTGTGTGGCATGGGTAATCAGAAAAGTTCCAATTTGCCGCCATTGTTTTCTATGGAACAATTTCTAATTGCGAAAACTGAATTGGTGACATAACTTAGTTGGAGAACAATTATCATCAAGCTGCAGTTTGAAGGGGAGGCAGCGGTGGCTTCCCAACACGAGACAAAAGACCAAACAGAAGGCCATGAGCGACCCTCTCCCCTCCACTGGATTGTTCTCCCGATGACGCAACCCAGATGAGTTTCACTCGAGTTGAATTTCAATGCTCCGGTCTTCCGCCTCAATTTCCCCGGACAAGCGGCGCACTTGTGCCGTTGTTTTATCAACTCTTCATTGAGTTGATGCACCAGGCAGACACAATCACATCTGAGCCCGACTTTTGTGAGCACACTTGAAATTCGGTAAAGCATAAAACGACTCTTGCAACAATGGAACGGCCTTTTTCTGAAGTTTGGTGTGGATTCCAGGCAGTTCTGAAGTAAAAGAGGCACTCTTATGGAACGCGCATTGAAAACTGTCTCTTTGGTTCCGGTGTGCAATCCGAACCACTGAGCCAATGAAAAGCGACTGATCGCGAAAAGATGCAAGAAACTTTCTTCGATGTGTCTGATCTGCGGTTCATTCTTCTGGTTCTTTGCGCAAGTGGATCAAGGAAGTCGGAGAGTCCAAGAGTCACGCCTTTAAAATTTTCACACTCGATGGAACGTGAGAAGAAGACAAGGGTCGCACAGTCGAGCACGTATCACCGCTGCAGTGACTGCACCATCCTCCAACTGCCTGAACCAAATGCCAGGAACACGTACCTTTAATTGTGATGCAAAATCATGCAGACGAGACTGGGTGACAGGATAGAACTTGCATTTGATACAAATCAAATGTCAAAATGTCACATATGAAGCCAGGACAGCGACGGTGGCCCCAAACAAACCTAATTTTCTCGTCACATATTTGCATTGGGATCTCCACTGACGATAAATTAGTTTTGAGTCATGATCAGAACAAAGCCCTTCCCCTTCTCTGCTGTCTCTTTGCACCCGCTCCCAGAGGCAGATCCAGCAAGGAATTGTTGAGGGTCCAGTCTTCAGAAAGAAGATCTTGTCTTATTTTGTCTCCACGTTCCTTCTTTTTTTGAGCTGCTGGGAGGTGTGACGGCAAGAATGGGACACCTCTGACCCTTTCTTCTCCTCACCCTGGATCCTTCTGTTCCCTGATCAACGTGACCCGCTGTGACCCCATCATAACCTGGCAACATCTTCTGACTCACGCCGCTTCAACCAGCAGATTCAGTCACAATCGAGACGCAGACCTGTCACCATTGCTTGAAGTTCCCAGACAAAATGTCCACCACCTTCGCAAATTTGATCTCTCTTGTCAGCTCAAAAAAGATTGCAGCAATCAAATTTTTGTCAAAATCAGCGCAAATTTTGAAGCATTTCGCAGTTAGTCAAATTCCTTTTCTTTGGGAGGCCAACAAGCCAAGCCCTGTTAAGAATTCTCATTTGTACACGTCACTTTTGAAGGAAATTGGGTTGCAGCGTCACACAGACCTGCAATGAAGTGGATGCCAAGAGCTAATTTGCAGTGCGCCATTTTCAGAGCGGAATGAGAAATCTGTCAACATGAGTTTCACTTTTCTGAGTCAATGGCGGCTAATGTCGTTTGCACCTTTTCTCCTTCAATCAAGAATCAGGTGGCATGTTTCCTATTCAGTCAAGAATTTCTCTTTCATGTGTGATTATGTCAAAACAGGGGTTTTAATTCGACGGAAATGGAGTTTCGCATCTTGTGTTTCACCCACAAGGAAGTAATATCCGTTCTTCAGCGAGAACAATTGACAACCTTGCAAAACAGGACGAAGCTGACAATCTTCCTTCACCCCACAGAGAAAACACACGGACACACGTATCCGTGTGATGACTGTTGGCTGTCTGCACACGCACGCACACACCACGGATCTTCAAGAACAATGCATTTTGTGGTCTGACGCAAAAGACAACGAGATTGCTAAACCGAGGAGCTGTTTCTCATGCCGAAGCACTTGCAGAAATGACCTCACACGGATGAATGTGAAAACTGAGTGGAGATGTAAAAAGTCGAGCAAAACCACAAAATCCGTGCTGCAACGATACAGATTTCTCTCTCGCAAAACAAAGCTCGCCGAGCCAACGACCCGGCCATTGTTCTTCAGAGGAGCGTGCATACATTGACTGATGGTGCAAGAAATATTTCCTGTCAGAAAGGTGACCCCTTGAAGAATGACACCTTGTGAGCATAGATTCCAAACGGGAAAATCCCCTGTCCTGGATCGACAAAATCCACTTTCGGCCTGAAAGGTTGTAAATCTCAACTTGCCAATTGAAACACTGCTGAGAGACCTGGATGAGACCACACGCGCATCAAGAGCTCGAGTCGAACATCTTCAACGTGTCCAGTTCCATTTGCGGAATTGGCAGCAGCAATCGACCGTGCTCCGGGACTCTCCGGATTATTTCACCTCCTCGACCACCACCCGCACAGAGTGGAAAGATCCAGGACTCATCAAAGGGCCCGCCTTGTTTCCTGTTTTTCCCCTTTTTGTCGGTTGTGTGACACAAAGACCTCACACACGAAAATGGCTCGGCTGTTCAAAAACAAAGATGTGGATTTTTGCGGTTCGCGTTGAACAACGATATCAGGTCATCGTTGACGGCGGGACACAGAAATCCGGAGCCCGGGTCCGCTCCTCCTGCACCCCGCTTCCTTCTGCTGCACCCCATCGGTGATTGATCTTTCGTGATCACCCGGCTTTATTCTTGACTCATCTAATGGCCACGCTTTGTTCTCTGGCGAGGGTTATGAATTTCATCTCCCTCCCAACCTCACAGAGAAATGTCTGCGGTTTTACTGCATGCTTCTGCAGTTTGATCATGCGTTGGCAATGTGGCTTTTCTGTGTCATTTTCCACAACTGCTGTGATTTTTTTGTGACAAACAAAATGCTCAGAATTTCCAATTTGATGTCTTCACAATCCGTTTCGTACGAGTGACATCCGATGTGACAGATTCTAAATGGAGACCTGACAAACAGGGCCAAAGAGAAGCACTTGACCGAATCTGTGCGCAGCTTCCGTCAGACATGTCACTGCAATGAATGCAAGCGCTCAACGGTGCGCAGATCCAGACTCGACGTGCAAGTACAGCGCGTCCGCATCAACATCACGCGTACAGATTCAGAACCCTTCGGGTCTGCCGCGTGGCTCCGCAGCTGAAGTGAAGGACTGTGCATAACTTGATTAGCGCTCCACTCATAACGAGCATGCTTGTCAAAATCGGCAAAACGGCGACGCGATGCATCATCTCGCCCCGCCACCTGTCCACCTATTTTCACTGCGCCCCAATTACTGAGTTGCCAAAAATTTCCACAAGCATGTTCAGATGCAACGAAAAAATTGATTTTTGATGGTCAATGCGCGAAAGAAGCAGGTGAAAAGAATTTCATCGGAAGTAATTTCGTTTGCACAACATATTTGATCAATTTTTGAACACTTTGCCCCAAAATTTCACAGCTCACAAGAAACGCGTGAAATTTTTGTCCAAATCTACGCTGCAAATAGTTGTGGTTGATGCTCCGCGCAAAACAGCGCTTCTAGAAGGTAGCGCCCCCACCAAACGAGCCACATGCTTGGAGGAGCGCGAGAGCCGACCGAACGGCTTTGAGAAATAGCACGTCGCGGCTGAATCCGCACCAGCTTCGTTCACGTTGTTTCGAACGGTGCAAACGTCAAGGTAACAAAACTGGACATTTCGCTCTTTGTTTGGGCGTCAGTTGTTGTTTGCGGCCCTGGAGGATTCAACAAACTCAAACGAATCTCAAGCAAACATCACAGCGCGCTGACATAATGTTGACTTTTGTCTCTTTTTTTGGCAAAATAGCTTGTCTTCACCTCAACAATGGGACAATTGTTCTTTCTTCATTTCTGACAGATTTCTGCATATTATCATGTGCTTTGGCGCAAAGTATGTTTGTCGGGCATGTGCACAGTGACACTCACTGTGAAGGATTCTGTTTCACACTGAAGATTGGTCTTTTTCTCACAGACTCCGTGGCAAAAGTTATTATTTCAGCCACAGCGACTTGTTCATTGAGAAGAATGGACTTCATTGCACGAATAGATTGGATTTCAGACACGAGGAGACAAAAAGTCCTTTCGTCTGGATAAATTTTCACGGTTTTCCTGAACGCAGAGTTTCAACAGAATTCTTTTGCGTTCTCTCCTCAGGCAAAAATTCTTTTGAAAGAAAAACCCGTTCATTTCTGTTGATTCAGCACATTGATTTTCACATTTTCAAACATAACTCCCGTTCGACATTTCAGCAAAGTTACGACATCCCTCACATTTCAATAAAGCTGCTGGAATTCAAAAGTGGAATTCATTGATTTTTGAACTGAGAGACAAAGCGCACTCGAGTTTGACCCCCGGGTGAAATTTGTGGAAGTGGCAAAGGAAACTGCGTTCAATATCGACAATCCATTCCTTTCAGACAACCGTTTCTTGCATAATCCTTTTAATATTCGTTTGAGTATTTGCTTAGAGGGGTCTGCTGCGCAGGCCAATGCACTTAAGAAACCATTCCGAACGGACCTGTGAACAAATAATGTCTAATCTGGAATCCAATAATCGTGCAGCCCTGTATGACTCAGATTCTCCCGATCCCCCTGATGATCGGCCATCATTAAATTTCTGTCACTTGCAGGTCATCTTGTGTTGGCTCATGGCAAAGAGACAATGCCTTCATTGGTGTGTGCTAACAAGCCATTTTCCCTTGTCAGGGGGTCCAGGAAGCACGCGCAATGAAACATTTAAAGGATTTCATTTTGTGGGAATGAGATTTGAGTTTCCCTGTGTAACGAAGTCAGGGGTTCACAACAAGGCTCACCAGGATTTCAAGTCGAGATCTTTTCTGTTTTCAGCCCCGAAGCCAGCTGAAATTAACCGTGCTCAGATAAGAACCACTCCCTGTGTGCGAGGCTTAACCTTCTTTTCCAGCACGAACAACGTCTGTTTTGTTCGGACGAAGGAAGCCGCCAGAGGTGGGATTGGACATGAATTTGGATCTCTTCACAATGACAACGAATCCAATTGAAAACGAAACACGCAAATGCAAAATTTGTCGCACTTCGCACGGACCAGGGGAATGTGAATGTCTTGCAGTCTCTCCAACGAATATCAGTCTTTGTTCTTCTCTGCCCACACTGTCGTGCTTCCAAAAAGCTTCCAGTTTGCAGTGAGCGTCTGGCCTTGCACTTGTCAACCCAAAGCGTCCAGCCCTGTATCACATTGTTTCACGTCTGAGTTTTCTTACTCGCCCGATTGAAGGTCACGGTGAGGATGACGTGAGAATCTCCACCCCCCCCCCCCCACGACGTGATGATCGAGAGGCACGCCTTGAGTCCCCTGCCCAGCTGCGACTCAGCTTAATGCAGTTAATGCAGTTTAATTAACACCAATTTGAAGCAACACCCGTTACCTAATTACACTGGCACAGGAAACTATTTCTCCTTCAAATGGCCATTTGACGAATTGCTACCTTCACCACTGTTCATTAGCAGTAGGCCTCACAGCTTCAACTGGACTCTTCAATGTGTACGTCATTTCGCCTAATGGTCCATTCTCTGAGCAAACCAATTTGCGTGGTGCCTGGCGTCCGTGAACTACACAAAGAACTCTGGTTGTCGCGCGTCATATTCTGTTCCCAGAAGAAGCAACTTTAATATTTTGTTCAACTCAGCATCAGAAATACGATTTGTGTCTCACCTATTGCATTTCAAAGACACGATGGCGTCGAATGCATGAGATCTAAATGTCATTTTCGAGCAGAGACCAACTTGATCATCTTTCGTCTGCGAGGCCACAGTTTAGTTATGGCAAAGAGAAAAGCACTTTGTGTTTAAGTGGGCAAACAGAGGTTGTGTGACCATGAATTTTCCAGCAAAAGACCGCATTTGTTTGGGAAGGAAAGAAGTGTTCAACAAAACCAACTCCAGGCAAGGTTGCATGCACTCACATGAAATCTAAGCCTCTTGTGGTTTCTTTTTGGAGTCTCGACTGCAATGCTTCTCAGACACGGATGCCACAGGATCTCAAGACATGCCTTGTACCTCAGGATCTGTAGCAGAAAGCGTGGGTGGAAGAACGGGGGTCGAACCTTGTTTGGCGTGCGTGTAAAATTTGTTCAACCTGATCATTTGAGACAGTTAAGGTTTGTCGATTTTGACGCCAACCAAACTGATGGTTCTGCAGTTGTCATGTTCGTAGTCCCCCGTGCGGGAAGGCGGCTCTGGCCACGCTGATTTCTTCCAAACTCTGATCGCTTTCAGTGAGGTACATCCAGAAATTCTCGACCAAACCTCCCTCTTTCATTCAAAATTCCACGCCACAGGAAAAGCAACAGCACTTCTCTTCTGGCACACGGACAGATGTCAATTTCCTCAAAGCTGTGGGAATCACAGAGAATTCTCCCGGAATCTGTGCACACATCTCCCCGTCAGAGAGACTCCAGTCTGAGAGCCAATCTGATTGCACAAACTTGAGGTCTGAACGCGAATCGCTCCATTCGGAGGAGATGCCAAATTGAACTGATCTTCGCTGCAGTGCAGCTTCAAAAAGAACGGATCAAACTAAATTTTCGTTTGAATTTGGATTTCGACCCTCCCCCAATGATCTTGGTTCTGTTCAGTGCCTCTGTCCTCTTCGACTCGCCAGACAGAACGAATGAGTTTGTGAGATACTGCAGGAGTTCTCAACAAACACAACACGGAAGTCCACAATCTGAACCTCATCCTTCAGATTCTCTGGGTTCTGAGGCACTTTGAAGCTTTCTTTTCTGGTTCAGATTTGTTCCACCTGCACAAGGGAAAGGGTCCTTGAATGAACTAATGTGCCCACGCACAACTTACATGCAATGCGAGTTTTGTGACTGCGCCACCAACATGCAGTCAGAGGTGGGACACACATGTTTTGAATCGAATGGATTCTTGTTTTGCCATGGTGCAAAAAATTTGCCCTTTCCTCCTCTTTTTATCCACGTTTGAGAACTTTTTCCTTACGAAAACAGGAAGCCTCTCTGTGTCCATGAGCCTGGGACTTCCAACTCAGTCATAAAGACTTGGTCGTCAGAAACCAAAGCATTTGGAAGGAAAAGGGGAACGGAACCTCCTGCAGATTACTCGCTTTGTGAAGGCACTTCGGACGGAAGTGGGAGTTTCTGATTCCACGCTCAAGCATTTGCACGTGTTCCACCGCGTGCAAAACCTGCACCTGAGTCGTTTCTTACAAGAGACGCCGGGTTTCTGAGCATTATTTTCCCTGGCAGTGGCACTTGAAGACGAGCATCCCTCGCGGATCCAGGGAACGCTCCCCTGACATGCGTCCTCTCCCTTGGGATCAAATAGCGTTTGCATTGGTGTCCAGCTCTGACGGCTTGGCCAGGCCTGACCACTTGGCGACTTGGACAAGAATCGTCAATTTCCTTCCACATGACGCAAAGTTGTGAAGAGACAACACAGAAAACTCCCGCTCTGCAATGCTCTGAGGCTACCTGATGCGAGAACTGTTCCTGAATCAGCGAAAACCTTGGCAAACCTGGATCCACTTTGTTCTGGATCCGGTGAGACTTGCATGCACTGGAGCACTTGAATTAACGCAGGTATTGTATGTGAGGTAATCACTTCATACATCAAAGGATTCTGGGTGAATTGCCTGATGGTGAGAAAGCCTCCCACCTGCAGCTTCTTTGCGGGATGAGAGTTTCCCATGGCAGCCAGAAGTGGATCCGAGAATAGGTCGGGAAGAGAACTGTCAGCTGTGCCCACCCAATCTGGGCATCAGCTTCCAAAGACAAACACGAGATTTGATCCTCGGCCTGATGCAGACACCCACCTGCGATGTCGAGCGTGGCGTTGCGGCTGGCGACGGACACCTTGGTGCGAGGGTTGGTCGCCATGCAGTGGTATTCGCCGACGTCCGGCTTGTTGTTCTTGTTGTGGATGACGCGCAGGAAGAAGAGCTGACCCGACGGCAGCAACATCCGGTGCGAAGACGGGTTCTCATTGGCTGTGATGACCGGCTGACCGTTCCGATACCACGTGATCACCTGAGAAGTGTGACGTCAGAGTCACGCGTGACGTCAAAACAGCTTCACGCTACACCGTCGTTTTTTGTGCCAAGAACGTTCAGCGGTTTGTAAAATTTTGAAACGATGCCATTGGTGTCGGATACAGCTGCATCTAACACTGTGAACGAGCTGATCCGTGAAAACATTTCTGGCGCATTCGCGCATGTTGGTTCAAATATTTGGTTTCCCTGTTCCACATAGCCGTGTTCGTTACACTCATACATTAGTTGTGCTGAAACAATTGATGGACAAGAATGCTTTACGCACGGGCTGCGGGTCGCCCTCCGCCTTGCAGTTGAGCGTCGCCGGCTCGTTCTTCGCGACGTACTGGTCCTCCGGGTGCTCGATGATCCGCGGGTTCGTCACCTGCTGCACACCTGCAGATACAAAGAGTACAACTCTCAGAATATTTGTGGCACAATACTCAAACATTTCAGCGCCCACGACAGGACAAAGTGCTGGTGGCAGCCACAAGACAGACGGAAATCGTGAAACGCAGTTCGGGACTCCGCGAGCCGAACACGTGCGCGTTCACACAGACATGTGTCACAAATAGAGAGGGTCCAGAAATGAGAAGGAACGTGAACAAACTTGGCAAATTGGAAACACACAAAGAACTGTGTTCAATTATGACACACCAGAAAAAATGACAAGTTCACCACAAAAGAAGAAGATGCAATGAGAACCGTAGAATCTGTTTAATTAGTTCTCAGCATGTTTCTTATTCTCAACTGCAGGGTTGGGACAAGGTGGCTCTTTTCACTGGAATTCTTCCCGCAGGGCAGCGTTTCTATTTCTCAGTCACTGGTAACCAGGGCGATCACAATGCGACCGATCAGGTGGAAACTCGCTCAATTACACGTGAAATCACGAGAACAAAGATCCCTGCACCGCTCTTTTCTGATAACTCCTTCATTTCCTGTGAAAGTTTCCCACTTTTTCCCCGATGACTCCATTTTGGGCCTTCGTTTCATTTGCAGTCAGGCTTGTAATGCTCACGTGTTCAAAATATGGGCCAAAAATATTTGAACAAAAGCGAATTTTTCACTGGGGGGTTGAAAGGGGGTTGCCTCTCTTTTTCCATTTCACTGCTTCACCAACAATGCTTTGAACAATTCTCCCAATCAATGACTCCAGACAATGGCTTTGTCCCTATTTCTGCCCCTCTCATGATAAACTTAATTTGAACCTTAATTTGGGAAATTTTGCTCCAATGCCCTGTTCTCCCTTCCTATCTTACGGCACAAAATGTTTGCTTTGGAAGGTAAAGCCGCCAATAAATCAGCATTAGTGTCGCGGAAGCGGGAATTTTCCTGCCGTATTCAAAGCTGCCTCTGTGACAGTCTCACGGGAAGAGGAATCATCAAATTCTGCTTTTCAAAAGCCATCATGGAGTCGTGTGAATCATAACTTATCCACACCTCATACAGATCCGGGATTTTGAGTCTCAGCAGTCACCAAACTCAACACCCCTGCTCTGGTCGAAAATCTAATTCGAAGAGACTGGTTGGAAATGCGCCGCCAGTGTGTGAGTCTGAGTCTTCAAACCTTAGTCCTTCGATCCACAAACCGCGCCAACAGGAAAAAGATCCTCGTGTTTGCACAAGTGGGTTAATCCTACTCCAAACCAACCCTTAATTTCGTTAAAGGGCCCCGAACCATTTGCCTAAAGCTTACTCACACAGCACTTCGAAGAATCCCGACGGCACTTGGCAGTCAATATATTTCTGCTGGACGTGAGAAAGGTGGAGTGAGTGTCAACAGCTTTTGCAGAGTGAGTCATGGCGCATTTTCGCAACTTGACGAACCCTTCACGAAGAACTTCTGGGGAACGAGTACGAGGGTACCCAGGCCCCAAGCTACACAACACAAGAAAGGGCAGAGTAGAAAGGCAAAAGGAACTGGACCAACGACGAAGCGAAAGCGTTCAAATCTGAGCACCTCACAACATGACAATCTGTCACGAAATTAATCTCAACGAATTTCCCATTGGGCCCCATCCAGGCGGACTTATCTGCAGAGTGCACCTTATGGTAAACCGTATCTCCGTGATCAACAGTTTTGTCTCCAGTAACCTCCATAATCACAAACATCTCCCATGACAACCGAATCCCTGGGAACAACCGTGTAGATTTTAATGATAGAATTCAATTAAACAGAAATCGCAGGTTCGGAACATTAAATTACCCCAACCCTGTCCCCACGGGGCTTTAGTAATTTTAATCCATTTCAATAAGCTTTTCATTGTCATGATGATGATGATTTAGATTGTCCATCGCATCAGAGGGGTGTAGCATAGCAGTCCATTTGGTCCCAACCTCGAGGACGTCTGGTTGAGATGAAACTTCACACAAGTTTTTTGGAGGCGGATCCAGAACTTGGGTCTTGCAACAACAACCATGGAAGGGCTTTGATGCCGCATTGGACAAAGTTTGTGATGAAGATCAATGAGGAAGATATTCTGGAGGACATGCAATTGGCTTCACCCCCTGGATCCGCCCCGAACTCAACTGTTGTGCGCGCACCTGCCTGCGCGACTTTGGCGCGGGTGGGAGGGAGGGAGGGGCTGTGGAGTTGGGTGGTCCCCCGGACTTAATGAAAAACTGCCGGACACAAAGGCTGCGGACCGAAATACAATTAATCAAGGAATTGTGCGGAATTTCATTTTTTTCTTTGTCCCCTGATTTCCACCAGAGAGTATTTGTTGTGTTTTTCTTTTTAAAATTCCCTTGTGTTCAGAGAAGCCAGCCAAAACTACAGAATCGACTGGACAGAGAAATCTGCAACGAAGCCCACAAAACGAACCAGCTCATCCAGAATAATCGCAAAATTTTCTGGGGTCTGAGAGAGGGCAAGCCTTAAAACGCTCGCGCACAGTCCATTTGACCTGTGGTCATCGCACAAAGGGAGATGAGAAAGAGCCCAGGTTTATTCTGCATCATTGGGTCCACTTGAAAGGTAAAATGGTCATCGTTGCCTTTTATCTTGCACGGTCCCTCTGTTGATAATTAGGGTTCTCGCGCAGAGGAACAATCCTTTCAGGGCTGGAACCATCATCTCATGGGTTAAATTACTCGAAACCGTTGAAACCTGAACTCAACTGCAGGATCCTGTTATTTTGCTTCCACGATCAAAAGGCCTTCGGAAAAATATCATGTACCAAGTCCAAAAGGGCGAATCGGGTCTTGTGTCTTCCTTTGAGTGATATCACTGAAAGAGCGATGTCTTACCACCGTCTAAGAAGGCCAGACCAACTAAATGCGACTGCAATGCTGCCAAGTGAACACAAATGACACATACTACCGCAAGCGCATTTTCAACGCCGAACATTTACCATCGCCATTCAGAAGTCAAGAGAGGTCACCCAGTTTTTTGTGTGATCTTCCCTGGTGCAGTCGTCCGCATTGCGTTTACTGCAGGGAACTCCCTGAATTATTTCTCGTAATCACATTTTTCGTGCATTTTCCCTCACTTAGCACCGCAGGGATTTCTCTCTGTTTTGTTCGCATCAAACACACGAGGAGATGGAAGAAGTGTGTCGGTGCAGAAATCACAGGGAGGCGACGGGTTTGATGAGACGCTCGCGCAGGCGCACATCGGGCCCATTTCGGAGACGAAGGGGACTGCGAACCAGAATTTTGCTTTTGTTTTGGTGAAATGCTGAAGTTCGCAATGAGACAACACTCATCCTCAACCACCATTTTGTGTTTCACAAAAAGGATCTGACAAACGAAAAGCAAAATTCGCAAACTATTCCAGTGCACCTGAAGAAAGTGCGCTATTTGTGTCGTGATTGCACCTTGTTGCAGCTGTGATCAGTGGCATCGCGATGTCTGCAAAGGCTGGTACTTCGCCTTAATCTTTGATCATAACTTCTGTTATGATTGTCACCAGCCTGTCTGTTCCAGTGCACACCTGAACAAAACAGACACTCACTCTTCTCAAAGATTTTGCTTCGAACAGATTCACTGGGACAGGATTCAACTTCAATTCGCTCAATCGAACAACGAATTTTTAAATCCATTTCTAGTGACACACTGCTCGCCCACTGGTCAAGTGCTGATTGTCCTGCAGTGAGATTCGGCGACACAAATATTGTAGTTCTGTATCAAGGCAGATGTAAGTATAAACCAGACTGTCCCAGATGTTTGAAAAACTTCTGCGAGAGAATGATCATCTGAGAGAAAAGTCCCGCGGAGAGTCGTTTGAGAGAAAAGAATGCCGGTCTCTTCGGGCCCAGTACAATCCAATCTGAATCGATTTGCCATGAAATTAGCAGCGGAGTAAGAGGCGGGGGGAAGAGATTCCGAAATATTTCATATCAAGCCTGTCTTTCTCCGGGGCATCTGGAAACAAACATGTTTCCTGTGTTCAAATGCAGCCACACCAAAGACTCTCCATTTGCCAACAACAAAGACACTTGACAAACCACATATCCAGACAGCTTTGTCCCAGGCAGTCTGAAGTCTCCTGGCTTTCGCAATTGAACTCATTCTGCGGGCAAAATTTTTAATCTTTCATGCCGGTGTCACGTTCCGTCTGCTTGCAGAGGTAGGCCCTGCAGATATCAAGAGGGACGATTGTATTCCTTTGCATAGGTCAGCATGTATTATTTACACCAGGATAATCTATCCACCGTCCGCTCACGGGGACAGGCTCAGCCTTTGTTGTCTGCTACACCATTCCATTTGGTCCGACAAGGGTCGAATACTGGAGACAGGAAATTATAGACGCCCTGGAAGGTACCTGGTCAGGTCTTCGATGAACTTGAAGTTGTCTGAACAGGCTTCACGCCTCTGAGTGAACGTGTGCACACTCGGAAAGAAGAGCCAGCGGAAAAGTTGCCAACGCGAACAATTATGAATAGCAAACGGCTCCACAGACAGACAGCGATTCCCCCTTCGCCCTTTTCCACGGCATTCCGGGGTGAAACACTGATTGAGCGAATTAATTTATTGTCGTCCAACTGCTGATCTTTGCAGTCTGATTTTCCTCGATAGACAGCAGATCCAACGCTTGGAAGAAGATAGCTGATTCTTTTGGAGCCACAATGCTTCCTTTGCTGCAGGTTTGTGTGTCCCTCAATTGATCTGTCCGAGCCCGCGTGGTTGTGTTTTCACCTTCAAATGATTCCGTCACTCAGGACAAAGTTTGATCTTATCTTCCTGTTCTTGTGACGTCATTGAAAGTGACGCTGGTGAAGACGTCGGGCACAAAGCGGACTGACGGCTGCACGGGTTTCGACACCGTGTCGCGTGGAGATCTGGGGAAATGGCCACCACGTGCAGGTACATGAGTTGATGCAAACTAATGATGTTTTGACCACATTATTGATGCAAGCTCTTCTCCGAGTCCACGTCCAACCGTGACTGTCTTTTGAGCGTTGCCAGAAATCCGATTGCTGGAAGCAAAAGTGGCTGACAACTTTTTTCCAGTACCCGCTGTCAACACTCACTTTTCTTGAAAAGGTCGGTGCAACGCTGGGGCCACTGAGGCCGTAAGCAACAGGAGGGAGGCCAAAGCTGCTGAAATATGGGAATTCTTCTCACAGTTTTTGTCAGTTGCCTATCTCAAACATTCCGAATGAAAGGTGGTCGGCGCACCTACAGAACCCTGCACATTGTTTATGATTCTCTCTCCCGTGGTGCCCTCAGCTGCCAAAGCTAGCTGGAGTTACCTGTTTGAGAAACTTCAAAACTAGACTCCGAAAACAATTGTCTGGGTTCGGATTCTGGACTCTTTGAGTGCGTGCGAAAAGCCAACTGCAGACGAAATTCTGTGCACCACACATGGACACGGATTGAGACAAAGTTTTTTTGCTTGATGTCAGGGTGTCAGATAACGTACACATTTCCAGAGTTGAAAAGCATTTCTGCAGGGCCAGTCTGGAAGGTTTCCATTCTGGATATTTATCAACGTGCACTCGTGGAGAAATTGGGTGTCGGATCGGAATTTTCTCTGATTAGTAAAACAGGTATCTGAAAGGTCATCGGGAGATCGTGTCGGCAGCTATTTTACACAACCCGCATTACATCAGTAATACTGTGAAAAAAGTTGTCTGGTGGGTGAGAAATTGTGACGTTTGTCCTGCACCCACGCCACACACACACACACACACACACACACACACACACACACACACACACACACAGACATGTGTACGCGCACGCACACAACACTCGCGCGCACCACAATGAGCGAGTTACCATTGGTTCTTGAGGACACACGTGAATTTACCAGTCAGGCTGGTCTCATCCGCTTGCTATTTGGATAAGCCGTCGAGTCAGAATCTTTTTCACGGCGGACCATCAACTCAATAGAAGTTTGATTCGTTCCTCCGGTCGTTCCGTCACTCAGTGAACCCACGAGCGCGGCGGGGGTCGATCGCGGATCAAACGATCAATTTATTGCAACTTCCTGCACTGCGCACCTGAGTCATCCGTCCAGGTGCAGGGTGGGAGCCAGAACTCCACTGTACTTCCCCATCTGAATCTGGCAGTGAAGTAAGGCAAAAACTTCCTGGCCATCACTGAGATAAGACTGCCAAATTCTCAGTGCATGGCCATCGTTGTGGCTCAGGTTTGAGGACCTTCCCTCCCCGAATGTCTTCCCGCCTTGTTCAGGGCAAGGTATCTGTCCTTGTGTGCGTAAGTTTTGCTGGAAACTCTTGCTCTTTTTTGTCCCTCACCAGGTTGTCCTTGAGGTCAAACGCCGAAAAGCCCGGTCGAATCTTTTGACACTCCATTAACTTGTAGCGAGTGTCCTTTTCTGTCTCGACAACGAAGTACACATTTCTGTCTGGACCACAAGGCCCTCGCCCGAGGTTGTCACCCCTGCTGTGTGCTGTGCGTGCTTCTCTTTTGGTCATGACACAGCAAAGTCAACTCAGGTCAACAACAAACCATACAAGTGCCTGACGCGATAAAATCACCCCGACGACCAACAAAAGTCGCACAATCACTACCACCATGAAACGTGAGAGTTTCCCTTCTGTTGCCGAGAAAGGAAGATTTTTCATGTCATGATTTGCAGGTTTGACAGGTGTTTGCAGAACCATCTGAGCTGCGACTCCGCACGAGGAAACGAGGAATCTGCATCACGTCCCGTCTTAATCCGCCGAGAAAATCCCAAGGATTATCCCTCAAAGCGGCAAAATGGATCTGCAGGGAATTGGCGAGAACTCGCTGCATTGCAAACTGCACGGAAGCCCTTGCTAATTCCCATTCAGCAAAATGTGTCAAGTTTTCATGCACAACACAAAAAAAAACCATTCAAATTCGTTCCTTTACTTGGACATCAAATCCCCTTTGGTTTGGGCAAACAAGTGTTTCTCGTACTGCAGGAGACTGGAAATATATTTGGCCTTGGACGATCACGACACTCGTACGGTATCTCTCTGTCAGTGACCACAGCTAGGCACCCGTGTTGTCCTTATTTGTCAGCAGAATGAGCCCCCATCTGCCCACACTCAGCTGATAATGGCATCTGATACCACAACATCACATGAAGACAATTTGTGATAAGATCAGACTCCGTCACCCCGAGTGACCCATCCTGTCGTCATGGAGACAACAACTGATGTCAGCCATCTTGAAAGCTCCGCGCCAGGGGTGTTTGGTATTCCACTCCGGTGTGGAGGGAGGAAGATAAGGGCGACATGGGGCACGAGCTGCATGTGGAGTGACCTTATCTGGGACTTCATCTCGAACCCAGGACAACCAGTTGTCAGCAACGTCGCCGTTGAAAACCGGCATCCAGAATCAAACTGAGCTTTGAGGTACACCCAACGAACACGCCTTTGACCTTTTGCAGTTTTGCTTCAAAAATTGCAGCCTTCATCTCTTATCAAAGTTTTAGGTTGAACACAGAAATCGTCCGTTGAAAAGTGATGAAGACGATTCTGTTCCACTGAGAACATTGCAAAGAAAAGATCTGATTTCTCTGCATCAAAAGCATTTGTACCTCGCAGTTCATCACGAGTCCAATTCATCCGAGCTTTGAACACTGCATATCTATCAAAACACCCAGCAGCACGAGTGATTGAGGGGATTTTACAGGCATCTATCAAGCCACAATTTAGATCATCACAACTGACACTTTCTAATCTTGCACTTGGAGATGTGGAAATTGTGAAGTGGAGGAGTAATAGGGAAAGGTATATGAAGCATGCACGGCACAGGCGGGAGGGCGGCAGTCAGTACCTTCAGTAACCCCATTCGGCACACAGGAGCCTTCCTGGGGGGTCAGTCAGGGCCGAGGGTCAGTCGGGTGGACGGGTCGGGGTGAGCAGGGGTCACTTTGATCCCCGGCACCCCTCAGGTCACATGACCTTCACCCCTGATGGATCTTGCAGTGCTGAACTGGCCTCAACCTTCAGTGGATCTAGAGTTTCGGAACCAGGAGAAAGGAGAAAACCGTCACTCGTTCTCAATGTTGGTTCGCAAAACGCATGAGGTTTGACACGAGACATCACCGTATAGTGACGATCTCCACGAGATAATGGCGTGGGAAAGAACGAAACGCACTTCCACTTGGATCCGCTCGTTTTGTGCCTTTTCCCGCTCCATCGCCACGTGACTTCAACTGCTCTGCACCGAACTTCACCTCGCTCCCCGGGGCCCGGATCCCTCCAAATGATGAACGCGCACAATGCGCGGTATTTGATGACTGCAGAATCGCGACACAAGGGGCATGCTCACCCGGCGCCAACGAGCACACAAATACCGAGCGCGATTCATAAACTCAGGGCGGATCGGGGAAGCAGTGAGGGCCGGATGTCAAAAGATAATTTGCACAGTCGACTTTTGATCCTTCTTTGATGGTTATTGCATTGGAAGTGGGTGGTCCCCACAAGGAGTCGCCCTCCAACCGGACCCTGGATCCGCGGATGAAACGCACCGCGATCACGCATTGCGGGAACCGTCTGCACGACGACATGAAGTACTTTTTGCATTCTTCATCAACGTTTATTGCCGAGTTAACCTTGGGTGCATTCTGCAAACACAATCTTGCAAAACATAAATAATATCACACGGGTACCTTTGATACGCAAACGTGTACAGAACTTGCGAAGGTTCCACAGATGCAAGTGGGTTCAACTGAGCACAAATCTATCCACAAAACGGAAGATTAAACGGAGCCAAATGTTTCAAGGAGACGAAAACATGTTTGCAGTATTTTTCCAAGTGGATCGTTTTTGTGGAGCTGTCAAAATGAAATTATGTTGTCATCAGTTTGACAGCTTCTTTTTCTTCTTGTTGACATTTCAGTTTCACTTCTTGCTCTTCATTGTGTATTGTTTTGCTTCGCTGTGAATTGTTTTGCTTCGCTGTCTCCAAACGCTTGGTGGGTGGGCAAGGTCAAGAACCACACGAAACACCACCAGTTGTGCTTCTCTGAACGACAGAAACCAGCGCTGTTGTCAAGGAGACACTTCACGCCTGTTTATCATCCAGTAACAAGGGTCTCACTTTCTAGGCTGTCGCTTTCATTTCAAGAACTGCGCAGGAAAAATCAAGACGGTCATTTTCAGCCTTTGGTCACACCGTGAACAGGATTTCCTATTTTGTGCTGACCAACTTCCTCTTTGGTCTGCAGACGGTCGAGCTTGTAGTTCACTTCAGTGCCACATTCCGCTCTTCCTGTTTTTTTCCACGCGCTCTCAAGTTTTCACAACAGGGTATCATTTCTCCACCGCACAAAGCGTCGAGTGATCGTTCAATCGTGATCCTCTTCACGTGAAGATGGAAATTCACTCTTTGCCTAAAAGCTTTGAGTGCTGCACACTTGATACAAGCACTTGAAACCATCAACAGAGCAACAGTTGCCAAGACAATGCGACGACTCTGTTGTGCAGTGAAAGGTCACCTCCTAGAGACAATACGCTATTTCTCAAAACACCATCAGATTGGGTTTCTTTCACCGACGTCTGTGTCCTTGATGCGGCTAATAGGGACTTCTCTTCTTTCCAGACCCACCGCTGCTGCGCTTTGCCGCGGACTCACTTTTCAAACGTATTGTGGTCTGGACTGTAAAAGCCACGGACCACCGGCAGACCGATATTCCTGGCTCCGCGTTTTATTCCCGCATATTTCGTGGGCGTGCCTCTGCAATATTTTGCTGGTTGCAGGTGGCCCTCTTTTTTGGCTTCAGGCGGGTGAGTTTTTCTGTCTCGTGTTGTGGAAGTGATGATGTGAAGCTTATGCAATGAAAATCATAATCACATGCTGTGTGGCATCATCCCAGATCTGCTGAAGACAGTCTTCCGTGTCCATCACAAGACGTGCGCGTGATGTCTTCTGATCGTCTGATGTAATCTGTTTGTCTTCCCTCAACTGAGCAGATCTTGGATGCTGCCCGTTTCTCCCTTTGCAAATATCTCTGAATCCATTGCAGAGCGAATTTCGTTTCACTCCCTTGAAAGCGTCGCCACTTTACGAGTGTGCTCAATTCTCTCCCGAAAAGTTTCCTGCAGATCGCTGTTTCTCTGGAGCCACAACAAAGACACACATCGCCATCACTGACACATCTATTATTCAGAACCTTTGTTTGTCAGAAACACAACGCAGCTAAAAAACACACACCAACGCCATGAGAGGAAAAATGCTGCTCTGTTTCTGTTGTCTTCCCAGCGTTCACAGATGCAAAATGCTGACGAAAAAACTTGCGAGTCCCTTTTGTGTGCCGTGTGTTTCATGCTGATGTTTGCAATGTGTTCTTTTTTTCTGCAGGTGTATGGAAATATCTAGGTATTGTTTTCCGCAAAAAACAGGTGTGTGCCTTGCTGTTGACTGGAAAATGGACAATTTGCAGTTTCGAATTGACACACTACCCAACGATTCCTCGCTGAGCAAAGGAATACGCTCTGACGAGCCGTTGGTTGCACAAATTGTCATCCTGAGACCTCAACCCATCTAAATGCACAATTTCACTCATTTTCCTCTCGCGCTGTGTGAAATTCCCAGTGCGTACATTTGACGACTTGTGCGCGGCATGCAGGAATCCCTCTCCCGAGGAAACAAAATGTACCAGAGGTATTTCAGAGCAAAAACGCTTGTGCCAAGCAACAAAGCAGGTTGTCTCCCTGACATTTCGCACAGCCGCGAAAACCCACCATGGGAAAATATAAGTTTTCATATTTCGCAGAGGCAGCTGTGTCTGTTGTGTATCTGACAGATGAAGTTCTCTTGTCACTTCCAATACATGGGACTCGTAAAAAGTGTCGTAGTTTATCACTGACGACTGAAAACAATGGGGAATCCATATCTGGACAGTTTCAAACCCAATTTTCTGCAGAAATATGTCAAAACAAACCACTTTTTCTCATGACACTTGGCAAAAAGGAAGCTAAGTGGGGAGGTCACACAGCACTCTCCTCCTGTTTCAGAGAAATGACGTTCTTCAGAAACCAACGCTCTGACGAACAAAATTGCGCGTGATATTGAAGCCACAAAGAAATGTTTGTTGATCTTTGGCAGAGCTATCCAAGTCACGAATGCTCACTTCAAAATCCCCGTTCAGTCTCCAGATCAGCTTGTCTTTGACCACTCTCATTTTGTCGTGCCTCGTGTGTCTGACTCTTGTCCAGAACTGACCACGACAGCTGTGAGCTCCACCCACCTTCCATGTTCCCGATATCTGAGTTTATTTGCTGAGTGGTCGATCAGTACAACACAAAGCAAACTGTTGTGATAACGGCTTGCTTATCTCGAAGTCAACAAACACAAAGCCTATTTTCGTGCTCGTACGAGTGACCAGGGAGTGACCTGCGCCTGCAGCTGCACTTCACAGCCAGTTCTCGAGTCAGCTGCGGTCTTTGGCCTCTGAACGCACAGAAAAGTTTGTAGTTTGGAAACATGATGTTGAAACGAGCTGTATTTTTATCCACACGATGGATGGCCAACGCAACTTCATCACATGTCACCATTCACTTCACACTGGCAAATCAGTGTTGACACATGTCTCCAAACTTGTACGATCACATCTCAATATTTATGGTCATCCTTCTTCACAGTCTGACTTTGCCGAATGTTTCACAGGCTGATTTCAACATCTTGATGGCTGATCTGGCTCTATCTTCGAGGCATCGCTTGAGAATCACAATGCGCACCACAGGACTCGAGCCCAGGCCGCAGAACTGATGCATCGTTGATGATCATATCTAAAGCCTAAACAGCTGGATCGGGTTTCAACATTTTGACAGCCAATACATTTGGTGACGTGAAAGCAGCAGAGAAGATGAAACGTTCGTGCGGATCTGATGAGAAGAGTGCTTTTGCAACAGACCGTCGGGTCCCAATCCCTGGACAATGGAAAAGGTCCAGTGGTTGGTTCTTCAGGTGTGAGACTTCCTTGCGTCAATTTTCACTGTGAACAGTTGAGAACACAATACACCACAAGCTGTTCATTTCACGTGGGAAAGGTCAAAACTGAACTTCACTTTCCATCAGGTGCCCGCTCCTCCCCTTCACTTCTCGCCCACCGGGGTCTCACTGCGCCCTTCTGGGTTCGAGGGACGGTTTCTGGCAAAATTATTGGCTCCCCGCACGGGGTTCCTAATCTTATTAAATCTCACAAATACGCCGCAGGCGGACATTCTTAATTTATTCACTGCACACAAGAAATAAACCTTTGAATGTCCTTTTGTCCCCGCGTGCAGAAGAAGAAAAAGTTTGTGGCAAAGTTTTGCCTGGCGCCGAAGAGACTTGATACTGAATGGCTTCAAATGTGACCCGAAGGGATGAGTTCTGCAAAAGTCTACCATTTCAGGTCTCAGACCAGGAAAAAACTAAATGGTGCACTTTTTCATCGGAGAGACGCTCAGGTGCTGCAGGTGTGCGCACGCTGTCGTGCACCTGTACGACGTGAGCTTCCACGTCGTTGTCCGTTGCGTATGCTGTAGTTTCAATACGACCCTCCCTCAAGATTCTCTGTCTGAACAACAGCGAAGTTGCGGTGAAGATCACGTTTCTCTCCACCACTGATCACAATGCACGACAAGATAATGACATTACAAATTGAGATTTTGATGGAAAAACATGGGCGTTCCACTTCTCAACCTTTCAGGTCAAAACATTTGATTCAGACAACGGACCTTGAAAAGATGGCACTTGAATAGGACTCAACTGCAAAATTTGTAATGAGCCAAATTGAGGGCTGCAATGGACGTGAGACACGACGATGCAACTCTCGTATACGTATTTCACAGCAGCCTCTCACATTGAACTTCAATTGAAATTCAATGGCTGCAGGACAAAGCGCCCAACACAAGTGCAACACACCAGCCGTCGTACCCTGGATGTTCCTGCAGGACTCCGGGATCCTGGTGTCTGGCGGATCCTGGAACCATCCGCACCCCACCGCACCTCACAGCGGCCCGCAACTTACTCGAACTCTGATGCGCTGTTTATTTGTTCGCCAATTTGAAGACAGACGTCGAACGGCCGCTACACGTGTCTCATTAGTCGGGAATACCCAGGATCAGACGTGCACTGCTGGTTGTTCGGAGAGATTAGGTTTGTCGTACATTGCAGAGCGAGGTGTGCGTGTGTGTGTCTGGGTGCGCGTGCGTCTTTACGAACAAAAGACAGATGACCTAATTTTGCTGCTTCTGACCCAGAAACACAATAAAATGTTGGATAAAAAACTCCCGGCATGGATCTGCTGCACGACCAAGAGAACACAAAGAATGTCACAAACAAAGGGAAAACAGCTTCTGGAAGCACCCGAGAGTCAGCAGTTTCCTTCAGTGTCCGGAGTGGCGGACCAGTCCAGAACACAAACACACAACCTGAGAAGTTTCCCCCGATAATTAGCTGGTTTAGCAGAAAGGCAGCGAGATGAATGCGCGTGTAACAGGAGCCGAGTCCGTCCCTGCTCGATAATAGGCAGAAATTGCCGCAGTTGTGAGTTGTAACTTCTGGTGGGTTCGAGTTGCCGCTCACATGAGTGGAAGTGAACCACACAACTGCGCCCGTCCTCCAGACCCAAGACGAGCCTGGCGAGGTGTTCGCTGTGGACACCTTTTGTGGCCAATGCTGTGGTTGCAAAATCAGCGAACTGCAGTTACTGCGGCGAGTCATAAGAAAGGAGAAACTTGTTCTCAGCTTCATTTTCCCCTGAGACGAAGATGAACATTGCCGAAACTTTGAACCAACCACGAACTAGAATCCGCAGGTTTGAGTGGCAGCGCTGAGGAGTGGAGGTGTGAAGGGAACCTGGCAGGTTCCTCGAGCAGTTGACTCGGCCCGTCAGGGCAGCGGACGCTCTCCAGGCGCGGGCTGATCATCGTGCAGCGGGAGCGAACACGATCCGCGGGATGCACCGGAAACTTCAATATCTCTCACATCACCACAGGCACCTCGTTCTCAAAGAGGAAGTTTATTTTGGAAAGGAAATTCGCAAAAGAGGTTTGGCTTCCGTGGAGTCACTGAAGCAACATTCCACTCCCTCTGACATCATCGAGTCGAACGCAATCTCAAACTTCAGCTGCTGCACGTATTTTTCCACCGTAGTTTGACAAACGCAGAAAAACAAACCAAAGCCACGCAAATAAAACAGGGCAGAACAATTACAGAAAAGGTACAAAGCAACGCAGATTACTTCAGTACCCATCTTCTCTTCAAGCTTTTTCCTGCCAAAACATCACCTTTCTGTCTGTTGTTAACTTCCCTGCTCTGTTTTCCCTTAACATTATGAACATCTAACATCTATTCTGAGCTGGAGCAGATGTGGATTTTTTCCTCGGGCAGCCAGTGAAGAAAGTGTCTGTATGTTTGGTTGGCACGAAAGAAGCTAAAACGCCAGGTACATGAAAATCGGTTGGGATTCTGGACTCTGCAAGGAGTTCAATCTAGCTGATGGTTTTTCACTTCCCGAGGGTCCAGCAATCGTGTTTTCTTCTTGAATGCAGAGAACGGTGTTTGCTGTGTACAAGCCAACAGAATATGACGTCCGAGACGAATTCGTGTGCACACCACTGCGCCAGGGGCACCAGCGACTTCGATGAGGTAGAATTTCAGACGCGACGAGACCAACACAACAAAGTTCTGAGCATATGGCCAGTACCGTCAATAATACAATCCCGCACAGAAACTTCTTTGTCGTCTCAGACACAAAGACAAAAGCGAAGGACAAAACTGCTAGTGGACTGGAGTTCATTATCTGCAGGTGCACACAGGTGCAGTTTGGCTTTCCTTTTATCTGCGACCCTCCTCCCCACCCTCCCCTGTACTTTCTGCAGGTATGTGAGCAGCTCTCCGCTTCTATGTCAGTTATGATGGGATCCGTGCGCAAACTTGTAAACAAACAGCAATCTCCCTGCAGTGAAATATTTTCATTCCTCCTGTACAAGCAAAGGGGGAATTTTCGTCAGAGAATGATCAAGGCTGACGGACGAGGGGGGGGGGGAGTCCAAACAAAGGTGCACCCCATCTCGCTTCACACCTTCATCTCTGATTATTCTGGCCGCACAACTGGGACTCAAAGCAGAGCGAAGTTAACAGACGAGTTTTCTTTGTTGATTCCACCCATCACTCCGCAGACTTTCGCCCAAATTATTTTTCTGCATATTTTTCTGGAAACTGGAAGCGAGAAGTGAGACGAGAAGGCACCCAGGTGTAATGGGAGCGGTCGAGTGCATAAATCTCAACTTTAGACATCCCCGCCCTTCCTCTCACTCACCATCTGTTGCAATACTCAGAGCCAGTGAGTACAATGAGTACAGGCATTGTGCCTCCCAGGCTTTGAGTACCCAGTCAGTGAGTACCCATTATCTCTGCACATCACGCTTCCGACTTTACTCTTGCTGAGTCTACATATGTACTTGTCTTGTACTTTTACCGCCAGGATTCAGTACAATACTCATTGACAATACAGCAGTGGTGGTGCCAAAAGCTGTGAGAGAGTGAATGGTGGATTGCTGAGCAATTTCCCAGTTGCAACTGCAGTCGAGTTCTCGTCCAGAGTCAAGTACTCGAAAACTCAGGAATGCTGGGCCACCATTCCGAGACTGAACACGAACAGAAGACACAAACTGAAGCCTGTTTCGAAAACACCTCTCTCCTGCTCCCCAGTTTGCTACCAGGCCCTTCACTGTTTCATCTCCGATGAAACCCTTGCCATGTTAGTTTAGCTCGTATCCACAAGTGCCCACAGGAGCTTTTTACTCACACGACTTTTTTCATCCAACGCTACAGTTTTCTTTGCTCACTCATTGACTCATTGACCTGCAAATTCGCAGCTGGGGGATCCAGGAGCAAGTCACTGGAAAATTCACAAATCGACAAAATTCAGCAGGTGTGGTCTTGTTTTGCCGGTCTCTTAATTGGGGATGCAGCAATTTTTTGCTCTTTCTCTCCTGCAGAGGGCTGAGCCTGTCCCTCCCACTAGATCCACCCCGGCAAGCCTTACTCACATCTGCCTGAGTACTCAAGGCGTCCGCTGAGTGATCCGATGGGCGCGCGCGCCCTGTGCAAGGCACCCTCCTCCCAAACAGCCAGATCAATTATACTCCGACAACATCAGCTCTGTCCGCACAATAAAACAAACACAAACAACATCCACACACACACGCACACACAAACACACACACACACACACACACACACACACACACACACACACACACACACACACACTAAACACACTCTTCTGACCGTCCAGGTTCCAAGGTGGTCCCTCAAGTTCACGAAATCCTTGAACATGGAACTCGAACGCAAGTCAAATTCTTGTCCCCACGGTTCGCGCAACAACGAACATTCTGAGGACGAGGACCTTTTCTAGCAAAATTCTCAACAAACATTCAAGTCAATTGCTTCTGATGTTTCTTGCAGACCTGCACTGAGTAACGCAGCTTTTCAGTTTGTGTTATTTTCTGGTCCCACTCACAATGGTGTTTGTTTGGGTGGTGGTCAGTGCAGTCTGTCAGAACAATTCACTTCAGCACCAGTGAAACCAAACCAGCAAAATGGATGGTGAAAGCACATGTCCCGCGCAAGTTATCACCTGTTCGACCTGAGCGCAGAAGTTGAACTTCTCATGTCAAACCTCTGACCTTTTAACCCCGAAACTACCAGGGCGGTCCGTCTGAAGGACACAACAGGTTTTCTCGTCCATTCTTGACCTCCATCAATGTTCCAGAAAGCACCAGTTGGAAGACGCCAATTCCTCTAAAATGCCTGAAGCCTGCGTGAGGTCCAACAGCTTCTGGCTCTGGACAACAGTTTGGGTTTCTTTCCCAGACCCATCCCAGGTCCCCGCAGACTCCCGTGTCCTCCTCAGTGGGGTCCACGCGCACCGCGATGCTTCTCTCATCCAGTTTCCACCCCGAAACTCGTGCGTACTCGGGTTTACTCAGACTCAGCGGGAAAACGACTCCGCAGACTGAACCTCTCGGCGCGACACACAGGGATCACTTAGCCCCCTCAGTGGAACATGTGGTCGCGGAAAAACAGCTCCACAGGGGGAGTCCCAGGGGTGTAAGTGGGTCTGCAACGTCTGTGCCCCTGGTCTGGAGAGAGCATTGTGTCTGGTGTTTGGTTTGGCCTGGTGGGAAGGTGCACGGGGGAACACTGCATTATCCCCTTCAGCTGTGCGCAGTTGAGAACGCACCGTATGCCTGAGACGCTTGGGAAACAGCATTCCGCAGCCTAAACCTGAACCCTGCGCTTCAAAACGATCTGCCATTTGGTAAATAAGTTGCAGGTTCCCACCACAATCTGCTGTCAGTTTATTTATTATCGAGCTGTCTGAGCTTTCGCTCGTCTTCTTTGTACTCAACCGTCTTCTCAGCGTGAACGGCGAAAAGGTTCCTTTGTCTTCTTTTTGGAAGTCTCAGACATTATGAACGGTATGATTTTATCCCCATGTTCGTCACAATCTTTTTGCCTCCTGCCTCAAGATGCACCCGATACACAGGGTGTAGAAACCCGGCTCGCTGCGAGACTCTCATTGGCTTCATTTTACCTTGCGAGTGTGGAATATCTCCTGACGGAATCTCCTGACTAATGAGCACGTTTTGATGCTGTGTGCAAAGCTGTCAGAAAAAGGTGACAGAAAGTTTCGTGTGTCGGCATGCGAGAGCGGGACAATTTGTCATCCCGGAAACTTCCCTCAACAAGTTTGTTCAAGAAGCTCAATTCAGGCGAGACTCAGCTGTGTGGAAGATGATCGCGTTCGCTCAGTTCGCTCGCGTCGTCACTCGATCTGTGTATCACCAGTTCTTACCTGGAAATAGAACAATGACAAATACATAAGTTCATTGTGCGTTGTTTTCGGAAAAGCGTCAAGCAAGTTTCTCACAACGGCTCGTTCCGCTATCACCTGTAGAAATTTGTCAGTTGTGCAGAGCCGATTCACACTCCCGATCCCAGCAACACAATACGGGCAGAATCAGCTGCTATCAGTCATTATCTCACCCACGTGATTTACTTCCCAGAGTTTCAATCGCCCCCGTGTTTTACGCGATTGCCCTTCTGTACAGGTCTGCGATCCCACACCCGTCGATCCGAGAACTGCCTGTCGAGGTTGGCGGTTTGGGTAGCAACACTTGTCAAAATTGCAATGACAAGTCACACATCAAGATCAATCGCGCTGCCCCACTTTCCCAAGGCAAGGCGAGTGGGAGATCGAGCTGTATGCGACAACCCAAGACACCACCAGACTCTCAGGGTTCAATTTCGTCCGTGGGGATCCGTCAAGCAGTAGAATGAACGATCTGATCACAAATTCCACCAGCACATGTCTCGGTGCACTGAACTTGACCTGCAGCACAAGTGTTTCCTTCTGTGGGAAAGTCTCCGGCAGGTACGAGAGTGCAGGACGGGTGAAGTGGGATACACAAGGTCGCAGGATTTGGGGACTTGACAAGAATTTGGTCCTTTCTCACAAACCTGCAATGTGCTTTCCCGACAGGTTCACATTTCTAGTGATGAGTCCGCGATGAAAACAATGGTGCGCAACTGGTGCACAAATATTGTCGGCGGTGTGCAGACAGTGTTTGCCAGATGGACCCGTGTTTGTGTGCACAATCTGGAAAGCGTGTGTCTCTCTCAACCGGTGGCACCGCACTATTACCGTGGACGCACGTGGTCTCCACATGACGCGCGTCCAGCCTTGGGGACCAAATTCACGTGACACCCGTGAGTCCTTTGGGTCGTTCGCGAATCCGCCCAGTTTCATCCACATTGCGTTTCATTCGAGGAGTCAGTGAACCTCGAGCGTTTTCATGACAAATCTTTTTTTTGCGAGGTACACAAAACGTACATCACGACAGTAAACTGCGGTCTGGTATCCCTATCAAGCATTCCCGTGTAATCGTCCACTTCGCAACAAATGTCAAAGCGCTACGTGGCTTGAAATACAGGGCTGCCACACTCGCTGGCCTTTCTACCTGTCAAAGGCATTAGCAGCGACGTGTTACTAATTGAAAGGTCTGATAGAACCATTAGGTTCGGCAGAACCACCGCTAGAGGGGTCAGGAGGCGGGGTCGGTGCAGGTCAGCTGTGAAGCGGAGTTGTCATTGATCCGTGCGGATTGTGTGCGACTAATAGTCTGCAGAGTCAACGCGTATACCCCCTCCCGCCACACACGCACGCACACTCAACGCACGCACGCGCACACACACACTGACAGCGCTCAGGCTGCGCTGTGCTGATGTCCAGTCTGGATTCGGCATCAGCGTCTTGAATCTGACATCGATTGATTCATTCCACCTTTTCGCCTCTGTTGTCCATCACCACATCAACATAAAGTGCTCAACATCTGACGAACGGTTGACTGAGTCACTCCACTGGTCAGAAGTGAAGAGCAACCTTTCTTCACAACTGGATTTTATTCAGCTGGTTCTATCAATCCCAACTTGACCTTTAGTTCATTACATTCCAGCATTCCTCTGGTGGAGGCAGCGCCGCGCGCACGCCGCCCCTCCTCCGGGTGTCCTCACCCCTGACCCCGGAACACGACTCCCCACGACGCCGGCAGAACCTGACCTGGGAACCAGCGGCGCCCCGCGGCGTCGTGTGTGACCTGCAGCTGCCCACAGCACTGACCTCCACCTGCGCACGCGTGGTCCACCACATCCAGATTCAAATTTGAGCGATTGGGAAAGTACTCAGGTGCTCACAAAAGGTGAAGGCTGAACAGGGAGAAAGTCCTCCAAGAACCTGCCAACACGTTGTGTGCAAACATGTGCATGCTTGGGGCAGCAGACTGTTTCCGCGAGTTTTTGTGACACTTTGCAATGCGCAACCCTCACACGACAAACAGCCTGAATCTCGGTTTTCAAAGTTACGGAAACAGTTGTTTTCAACACGATCAAGTCCAAAATATCCTTCGCAAATTTTTGAACAACGCACCTCAAAAAGTAATTCACAATCCAGCTGGGGTCAATGGAGTAACACAAACCGTCTGCGGCGGTCAACAATCCGGATTCAATTCCAGCCAAGGTCAGCTGGAGGGTCAGCAAGGTCAGCGACAAGCTGGCCACGAGCGCACGTGTTCAAACAACATCAGTGGACGCATTCCCCGCGCGCGCCGCATCGCGCTTCGCCTCCATCCTTCACCGGGCGCGAGATCCCTTCCACCTGCGGGGTTCATTGCAATCGGCCCTTTGACCACAGGCTGTGATCAAGTTCAAACTGCTTGAGTTCCTTTCATCAAGCGGGAGTTCTGAAAAGTTGGAAAGACGAGAAGTGTGTCTCCAGCGCCTCATCTCAGAACTACTGGCAGTTGAGTAGCACAGCTGCTGCACAACTGCGCAGAAAACGCACAGACAGCCACAAACACACACACACACACACACACACACACACACACACACACACACACACACACTTAGACACACTGACCACGCCCCAGGCTCACACAAATTCCTGGATCTGAAATCTCAGGAGTGATGGTCGTGCTCTGAGCACTTCACCTTCCCTCCCCATGCATCACTCGGACATTTCTGCTAATAGGACGGAGAACAGAGCGCTGAACAGGTGGCCGGACCTGGGTCCGATTTGTCCGGAGATTTGATAAATCGTCGTGCAAGATTGAGAATATGTGCGCCGAGCCTGGGCTCTCCGTTTCATGCTTGGACGTGCGCATGATTGGATATTGAAGAAATTCGGAGAAATGTCGGCTTCATACTGTCAGCCTTGGACGCAGGAATGCGAAATAGAAAGTACCGGACCCGAGCCACTCACTAACGTTTCGTTCAAAGCCATCTTGTTGTCAATCCACAGGACCAGAAATTCAGAACACCTGCAAACTGCGCAATGCTCAGCTGGGACACAATTGTTGCAAGAGCACCCGAGGAAAATTGAAAGCATCTCTCAACAGTCATCAGCAATGCACTCTGGTTCGTTACAATAACTTCTCTCAACAGCTTTCACCTGCAAAGCTATCAGGACGACATAAAACCGAAAACCCTGCAGTTCAGACGCCTGGCCCCTCCTGGTTCAATTTCATGGCATTTCAATTCGAGTTTTCACCGTTCCTAATCGAATCCGAGTGCAAAGCGATGAAACAAGTGGGTTGCAGGTTGGTATTCGGCGACTCTGATGCACCTTTTTCGGAGAGGTTTCTGAGGCCTATGTTTTTGATATTTTCGGCAGACACAGCCACTGAACCCTTCAAGTGATGATTTGCAGTACAAACACGCAAATCAACGCGGCAGGAATCTTGTACGTCTGATATTAGAAAGCATACCATGCACGTTGCACGAGCACCTCATCGCGCACAGAATCCACGCAAACATTCCTCGCTGACGGCGGAAACCTCAGCAAAAGCAGTGCGGGCACGCAATGAAGTGTGTGTTGCGGTGCGCAGGTGAGGATGGAGGCAGATTTACACCTGCAGATTAACGGATTTTTTCCCGAGGATTAACGGGATCAAAAGAAACGCCGCCTGTCCGCAGCTGAGTTCAGAAATGTCAGAGGGCGCGGGGAGCGGGCGCGACGCGCGTCGACGCAACGCCGACCTCCGTTACAGTCTGATACCGGCTCGCTGCAGCCACAGCTTATCCAGAAAACAATAAACTATCCTGTTTGGAAAATACTCGTGTTGTTTTTGCATGTACCTCACCTTTCAGTTTCCAAAACACAGGGAAGATTCACTGATATCGAATTTCTGTGCTTCACACGCCCTTCTTCGTGCCTCAGCGTGAACGTCACGTACTTGGGTCAGATCTACCAACCACACACGGTGTCTCTGAAACCAATTCCGAAGGGACATCTGCACGGACACAACAGCATTTCTGCACGAGCAGTTCTGCCCATCAGCAGCGGATAAATCACCAACAGGAGGTGCTGACATCTACACAGCGCGCTACATCCAATGCAGCTGCAGGTCATTTTCCCTCGCGCTTTGTGCTTTTTTCTCGCTTCGAGTTCCAGGAAGGACGTGCAATCACCATCTTCGACTGGCAGATCCTACAATTTGAACAAATGTTCGGCAGAAGAAATCCCGCTGTGACCCAAATTTCTTTCGAATGCAGCGCAATTGAGCTGCCCGACCCCAATTCAGATCCGTCAGCTTTCATCTGCATGTACGAGGCGAGGCAAAAGACCTTGTTTCTCAAGAGACGTGCATGCGTGTGGCGTGCGTGCGTGCAAGTCTCTTCGCCAATGCATTTCTGTTTGTATCCATTAATTTCCTTTTCTTTGTTCTTGTGCATTTAGCGTTCGACCTCTGACAGTATTATTGGAATGGAGCCGTGTCTCATGGCAACCTTCCCATCTTGCTTTCTTGTGCCGTTTCTTCCGCACCCACGCGTGCGAAGAAAAATATCGTCAACTACCCAACAGATGTTGAGGGCAAAATATGGGTGAAATCTCTGCGAGTCTCTCCCCCCAAAAAACAAAGGCTTTCATTTGCTTGTGTTGGTTTCAACAGAACTGCTCAGGCATCAGCGACACGCACGCTTCACTCGCGAGCTCGAGTTCAGACAACTGAATTCTCACATCATCTGTCAATCTGCAGGGTTTCCACGGATACAGCATCTTTACGACTGCACAAAGTTACATAACAACTGCTCACTGATAACAGTGGTCCTGGATAAGAGACTTCCTGACTGATAAGACGGTCTGATGTACAGGTATCAGAGAGATAAGAGCGCATCAGAAGGATCCGTGTTATCTGTTGAGTGCTACACGTGCTAACAGCGCACCCCTCGAGTCCGTTACTCAACCCGCTAATGAGGGATCCGCTGCCCCGGGGAAGCACCGCGGATCCAGAGTCGGAATCAGGAGGGCTTCGAAGAGATGGGCCGCAACTTGACTTGACATTTTCAGTGGTCACCTGAGGAAAACGTGTGTGTGGGGGGGGTGTGTGTGGTTGGGTGTGGGTGTGTGTGCAACAAAAATACGTGTGTTGGGGTCATGTGGGGAGCAATGAAGACTTCCGCATCGATGCTGTGGTGCTTTGAGTTGAAAGAACAAAACACTGGAAGAAACCTTGGCAACAACGATACATTGTAGGTTTCAACCCGATGAGGCATTTGATTGAGATCAAATGGATGCTGTAACATGTGTGGCTTCCAGAACTCCACAGGGCTCCGAACTAGACTCGTGTTGAGCCATCACCGTTTGGTTTTAGCCACCCACGCCCTGTCGAGCTCCTGTTGTAAAGTCCAAATTCTTTCCTCCCACTCCACCACACTGTCCACTTTGGAAAGGATGACAGCACAACTGTACCAAACCCAGAGTTATCAAAATTCCAGGCAGGTTCTCTCTGAGCAAACTATCCCGGTCAGAACACGAGCCGCTCCGGCATAAACCGAGTGATTTTGATTCTGCGCCCTATTTGTTCATCCGAATCATCAACACCAATCTTCCTCTGTCAATTTGACTTTTGCGGGGAAGTCGTTCCTCACGCGTTTGCGCAAGAGCTTGTGGCATCACCCCCAGGAAGCCTCAAGTTTCTCCCAAAGATTTGTTTACGGCATTGGCTTTCCACGCACAGAAGGATCGAGGCACTTGAAACTCTGCAAATATGCATTGTTTTGTCAATTTGAGGCTGGTGAATGCAAATGCGTGAATGGAAGGAAAGATTCTCTTCCAAAATGTATCTCTGACATGTTTCTATCCAGGCAAACCTGCAAACTGACACCCTTAGAAATTACCTGGCTGTGCTGAGCTCTTGAAATTCTGTCACACTGAAAGATTAAAACGCATTGCAAATGTCAACACCGATGCACCTTGTGCGACTTCGAGTTTCAAAACCTGGAAATTCTTTGAGATGGGGAAAAGAGATCAGAATTCAAACGTCGCGGACGATCTCTCCACTGTTGAGCGCACGCGCCCGGTCTCCCCGGCAGCGCACCTGATGCAGATTGATCACAGCGGATTATCCGATAATCCGCACCGTAAATACGCGCCGGCCGCCTGTCAAATTATGACGAATACCAAGTATTTATGCATTCAATGTAGCTATGCGACAAAGCCGCATGATTTTCCTTTGTGTTCTTTGAGCACATTGTGCATTCGACAGCGGAATGTTTTACGTCGCGACAGAAAAGTACTTTCAATTCTTTTCAGTCCCCCTTCTGCACAATCCCACAAGAGCAAGACACTGAGGCAGCAGAAGCGTCTTTTTTTCCACACCAGATCTGTTTTCAGATTGTCTGCAAGTGTCTTGGGCAGACGGAAATGCAGAGGAGAGCAAAGAGACACGGCAACATTGTCGTAAACGCAAAGGTTTGGAGGAACCTGAGAGCAGTGAGGCAGTTGTCATCTTCCTGAACGGCGGAGGGAGTATCATGCCAGAGACTCCCCACCCATCCTGAATACAGAGCGCTCCCTACACTTTCACTTCCCATCTCCAGGAACATTTCCTTAACAAGCACCTCTGAATCATCACTTACGCGCTAATCAAAGGGAGCAGCTCCAGAACGCCTGCGCGGCACACTGCCTGAAGCATGTACGCAGGCAAAGGAGCATACTCGGCAATTAATAGCTTTTATTGAAGGCTGTGTTTGCATGATGAATCATTGGCCGCCTTCAGCCTCACCTTCCTTGACCCGATTGCCTTGTGAAAGAGACACTACTTTTGCGGAGATCTGTGGCAAAAATAAGCAGTCTTCCAGTGCCAGTTGCCGCGTGCATTTTGCTGTCGTGCTTTGTGCGTTTATGTTGTTCCTTTGCCGGTCTACTTTTCAGTGCTAAACCTCACCATTTCGTTGCTCATGCACTCATGTGACGCACATCTTGAAGGAAATCTTATTGCCCACCAGGCCACCCACCCACTTTCCAAAATCTGCTCAGAAACAATGCCCAAGGGGAGATGAGTGTGCGTGCGTGTGATGCACGTGTGTGCGAGCATGTGTTTTCCCCGGGGCTAAATTCCCCTTGACATGCGCGTGCTCAGCGCAGGCATTTTAATCCGCGAACAACTGTCCATAACAATCTTAACTGCAAATTAGGCAAATGCGTAAGAAGGCTTGAAAAACAGGAAAAGGCACAAGAAAGGGCCCGAGAAATCTCTTTGCCCTCAGGGGGGAAATGACAAGCCAAATCCTTCTTTGTGAGTTTGACGCACATTTTCATATCAGAGAAAGTAGGTCAATTTCCAACAGCAGCTCAAACCGAACTCCTTTTGCAAGGTGCAACGCCTTGTGACAGAAACCGTACACCAAATCAAAATTTAATCAGGATCCGTACAAAATTCTCGATTGAGATAAATTTCAAAACGACAGATCCTGTGACTGCAGCGTGACAATCTGCACGACTTTGATAGGACAGACTGTACATTATTGATCAGTATTTCTGTGCGCAAAATGTACCACGAGGCCACAAGTGCACAGAACAGGAATTTTATGAATATGCATCCCGCGCGCATAAAGTCAAAATTACGAGCGCTCCCTGTGTAAACACTGCATTTCCATGTAGCCGACATGAAAGTCTATGGAGAAAGCTACCGGCCATAAAGATTTCATAAAAGGCGAAGCACAAGTTTATCGCCAATGTATGCAAATAGGTGATTCACACTCAAAATAATGGGGCGATAAATCTCTCGTTTAAAACGCGTTTGGGGGAACTTCTGTCCGCTTTAATGTCGGGGGGATAAAATGCGCGGCGCTGCAACTCGTCAGAGCCGTAGCTCAATTCGGGTCGGGATCGTGATGAAATTGATGATGCGTGCGTTTGTGAAACCAAGTCCCAATGGTACGTCAAGGTCAGTTTGGTTTCAAAGAATTTGCAAACTAAAAAGGCTGAAATGAACTGCAAGGCAAAACTTCACAGAGACAGCTTTTTCAGCTTGACTGTCAGCTTGCATGTTCTCTTTGTTCCAGGTGGTGTTTTGCACGAAGGTTCTGCTCAAACAAGTGTAGTGTCATCATCACACGACTTCGTGTCTCCAATTTGCCATCAAACCACAGCAACAATCTGCAGGTGGGATGGTGTCCAATGAAGCAGCCACGACACCTGCCCACACTGAAATGCAAGAGCTGCAAATCGTTCTGAGTCTGCACGTCCTTATTCTGTTTCATTTTTTCCAAACAGAGGAAAACACGATTTTGTTCTCTCGCCTTCCGGTAAGCGCAAGTTGTTTACCCTGTGCCGCCTCTGTAACCATTCAGGACTCCATGATGACTGCAACGTGCGCATTTGTCAAAAGCATTGCGCTTCATCTATTATTCAGATCCCTCCTCAGTCTATTTGTCCAATTGGCACTGCAGCGCCGTCCTTTTAGTGAGGCGAAGCCTCAACAAATCAGTCAGAAAGAATCTGCACTCCACCCCAGGACTCCGAAGGGAAGAAACAACCCTCACTGCAGTCGGCCTGAAGTTCCATTCATTGGTTCTTGCAGGTGCAAATCACTCGAAGCAAGGACGACAATCTCATTGAAGTGCCCTCAGTTCAGCACACAATGAGCAGTCCTCGTGGACATGCAGACCCTTCCAACTCTACGTGCAAAATATGTAAATTCAGTCCCCAAGGGCAATTTGGATCCAACCCTTCCCCTCTTGCTAGCTACTGAAACACACACCGACAACCACTGCTTCTTTGGTGTGAAACGTGGAGAACCTGTGACAACGAAGCTTTCTTCCCACAACTTGAAAGGAGTCTGGTCGGCAGTCCATTCCAAGAAGTTCCGTGCCAAATTTGAGATTTGGACTGAATGTTCTGCACTGGCTTTGTTTGATAAAATCGCCCCCCCCCCTCCATACAAAACACCTCAAACACATTTTCGAAATCAGGAGGGAATCTCAAGACCAGTCCAAACTTGCCGCCAGATTCCCCACCCCGAAATCACCTCCGCAACCCTGCAGCACAAAAAGCCTCCCCAGCCCCTCACTATTGATTTCCCTCCTCTCGACCTTCTGCACTCGCACCTGTAACTTGCAGGCAAAACGGAGGGAAGAACGCGCGCACATCCCACAGCGCGCATCTTGCGCGAGGCAATGTATCACAGGAGGCGCACGCGCGCGCGACACGCCGGCAGCGGGACAATGCGCGTGCATTAGAGACACTTGGGCCCAATAAAGCTGTTTCTACTATCAATTTATGTCACTTTGCATTTCTGTGCCTTTATGCGCGCACACGCATTGGAGCACTGCTTTCAGCGAGTCTTACGTGACGCCACGAAGTGGAAAAATCTGTGTGACAAATGTACATTTTGATCTGTGGTGGTTGATGTGGAAGGAAGTCAAATCAGACCAAAGTCAGATTTACACGTTTCTGGCGACATCACCTCGTTTTGTGTGACCCACATATTATCTTCTTTGCCACCCCAAACTTGGCAATGCATATTGCACCGCTTGCTCTCGCACCGAAAACGCAGCGCACATTGCATTGCACTCAACCAATTGAATATCCACTGCCTCCCATGAATGCGTGTGTCATCAAGGCGAGATGCAGATGCACACTCCAAGCTGGGACCTTGGAATTAAGCGGAGATTCAGCAATGGAAATGAATGCGGAGTGTCGCCCTTGCGGCACGAAGAGGCTTAATGTCGCATAAACAGCGATAAAGCGACGCCGCTTTGCAGCAGATCTGCTGCCTGCGAAATGCACGCGTGCCTCCAGTGCGCCAAATGACTGGATTCAGGGCATAAGATACGGCTGAGCAGGTTCCTCGTGGCGATGCAGGAGAGGTTTGTGAGCGAGTAGGCGTTCTGCATCCACGAAGATGCGCCTCCACGAGCAACAAGACGTCTACAACGCACCACTCGCCATCTTTGTTGAACATCCGCAGAAAGTTTGTTGGAACGTGCATCGGTCACCTGGGTGGGTGGTGGAGAATCCTCGCAGCTCTCTCAACAGAACAGTTCTCTGGCTACCTTTTCTGTTTCTGATCCAATTTCATTGCCTCAGCGCCACACGAATCGAGCGCACGCGTCTGTGTTTCCTGTCCACCGGAAACCAGCACAGTTTCAACGACAAGTGCGTAGGGCGGAACTCGCTGCACGCACAATTCCAACGCTGTGAACGTGTCGCATGCACAGAGCTGTCAGAGCATCATCCAAAGGTGTGCTGAAGTACGAAAGACAAGGAAAGCAAGACACCGCTTCTACTGTGCCACCCTGGTGTTAAAACGTGCCCATCGTGTCCGAAAACAGACGCGTGACAGTTCGGTGCTCATTCAGTGAAACGACAGCAGAAATTCAAGCCTCAAGATCAACATAATTTGCGCAGAGAACATTGATATCCGGGACATCAAGATCCAATCTTGTCACAAAGCATTAATCCTTCTAAATCTGGACATTAAACCAGAGCCAGTGACGGCTAAATGACCCGCAATGCAACCTGTAATTATTCACCGATTTTTTGCCTTTCAAAATTCAACAGCCTCGAACCCTGATTGAGAGATATTTATCAGGAGTCACCAGCCGTTATTGCGCTCACTGATGGCCCGCCCATCATTTGGAAATAATCGCTCAGGAATAATGTCCCTCAACGTATGCGGTCGCCTCAAACCAAACCGGAGATTGTCCAAATCCAGCGTGCGGGCATTTATTTCCTTACATTGTTTCAGATTTGGCCAAAACCGACGGGTGACTTCACGGACAGGATAGTCCACTGCAGAGACACTGCACTGTTGAAGACGCAAATGAGGATTTGTAGAAATTGAGAAACACCCTGTTGGGAAACGTCGAGAAATGTATGCTGTGTGACTAAATTGCCGCAGGAGCCTGTCCGCCGGTTCACTCACAGGTCCATTGGGTTGGGACCCTGCGGAACATTCTCGGCATTCACAGAATGGTGAGGAATATGAAGGCAGCGGGTGTTGCAGCGGTGCTGTTCTGACCTTTCCCGGGCGCGCTGTAATGAGCTGAGCGCAACGCTCACTCGCGCACTATCAATCACTCCTGCGCCTCCAATCTCTCCGCTCAACAATGCGCCGGATCCCAATGTTGCTCATTATGTTCTCAAGCTGCAGTCATTGTTTGAGGAGCGAAACCAGTCATCTCAAATCTAGGGGCCCTTGTCATCTGAACATCGAAGAAGAAATCAGAATCAAGCGGAGATTGACGTCTTGTGCTCACTGAGGACCAACCTTTCTTGGACCCAGCACGTAAGAAATTTGCCTTTGTGCCTGGCGGACGAGTATCCGCGACGACACAATGGAACTCGGTGAATATTTGATGTCTGTTTCAGCGTAAATCACTATTCCGTGACAGTAACACTGCAGCATGGCGCCTGAACCCTATCCGTCATATTTCTCGAGAAGTGCTGCGAGCTATGGCGTGATTCATGCTGTCACAGAACGTGGGTCAGTGACGGAGAAACAGCTGGACACTTCATCAAGTCCGTGTCAGTTCTCCCGTCATATGGTGCGGTTCTGGGTCTGGGTCCCTCGAATCACAGCACACGTGGAGTGGCTGGGCGCATCACATGCGTCTCAAATCACAACCTGAAGAAATCGCAATTTACCAGCTGATGTCATCGAACACAACAACAGAGACGTTGAAAATTGCACACTTGCTCAAAAATTATCCTGCAACCCACCAGTAACCTTCAACTTTGTGCACAAAACACTTCATTGTCGGTGGCCTCCAACGCTGTAAAATATGGCCAATTGTACCAATTTTCCCATTAAAGCCGCCACCACCAATGCTGACCACCAAATAAGGGCCATCATCTGTTCCTGCGAAATTGCAGCCTTCTGACACATCGCATGCCGCACGATGAAAACGCCCATTAAATTTCCCTTCCAATTCTCAATTTCACCATTTTTTACGATGACATTTTTTCCACGCAAATTATCGCTAATTGACAATTTTTATCTGCAATGGTTTGGGAATTAGGCCGGTGACCTCTGGATGTAAAAGGAGAGCGCTTGCGTGATGCGTTTCATACACGCGACGACTGGAGACAAGTGTCAAAAAATTACATGGTACATGTCTGATTTACGTTCTGCCCAGGAAGACCCGGCGTTTGCTGGAGCTGAGCGAGGGAATCGATGACGACGAACGCTTTTCTTCATCAAAATTGGGAGCTGTAGATTTTTACCAAACGAAGAACACGGGCGAGTGAGTTCAGGTCTTTTTGTCTTCCTTAACCCATCCATCTGCGGATTCACGAACGCACAGAATACCAAGTTCTTTACCTGCAAAGACAAAACAAAGAAGGCATTTAGTGTCGGTGACATCAGACACATGGGAACGAGTGACACAGAGCAAACTTTCTGCAGCATCTGACAAAGGCTCACACCCAACAACAGTTTCGTTCCTCCGTTTCATTGACCAGAAAATACTAGTGGTGCACATTTAATCAATTACCAAACCAATATGTACTGAGTAAGGCGATACTCTGGTGATAGAGTACAATCAATCATCCAATACCGCAATCACTCACTGCATAATTAGAGCCGTCCTCGCACACTGTGCCACAGCCCCGTCCGAGCAGGGCAACACAAACCAATCTGGAGGGTCGAAACACACAGGAAAAGGTGCAGGTGTGAGAATGATCCGTGTTTCTGTCTGTTCGCTCAACACTGGAACACACGGACTCGGTCTCACAGCATGGTTGACGTTTCAGCTTCTGAGCCTGAAGTCACACAGACCAACTGCAGGGACGGTGGAAAATCCTCAGAGCAAAGAAGAGCCTCAGAGCCTGCACCACAGGCTGTCACAAAGTGTGATATATTGCAGTGCTCATCACATAAATATTAAATACGTTTTTGACGGCACCTTCTCCCACAGGGGCATGGTGGATCTAGCATAGATTGTAAAAATAATCTTTTGTCATGAGTGCTTGCCAACACACAGGGGAATCACTCATTGAGGTCGAAATTTTCACGTTTGGTCAGGAAGGTTACACAATCTGCACTGAAGCGGCGTTGGGCAGCACTACGCGAGATCTATTACCAAAAGAAGAAAAAGAAATTCCGAGATCAAAGAGCGCGCACTCGCCAGTGCCCGTGACAGCATGAATCCAAGCTGCCTATGATTCCAAAATACCAAGACACCTTGAGAGTGTCTCTTCCGGAGAGGGACAGGGGGGGGGTCTGGTCCAAGACTGGATCTCCCAGGTCTTCTTTTTTTTCAAATACCTCGGGTATCTCGATGTCTGACTGTACAAAGTGCGCTCCGCCAACTCGGTGATCACTCACTTGAAATAAAGAATCGGCAGTTGGAATGCCAGTCCACAGTCAGAACTGTCCACAAATCAAAAGAGGAGAGAGGTATCAAAACGTTTCCGACTATTTTCAAATGAAAAGCAAACTGCTCTGACTGCACCAACATCAATTGTGCGCTGAATCACAATCTGAAATGTCTGCCTCGTTTTGATCGATCCTTATGCATTTTGAATGTCCCAGCATTGATGTCGCCTTGGGCGTTATTGGCAATTACATGTATGTGACGAATCTGAAGTATCTGCGTGACGCCATCCTCTCAGAAAACTCAAAAGGAACCGTCTGTGCCCAGAACACGAAGCGTAAATCGAGCTGGAACCTCGCAGCAAAACATGGGGGAGCGGCTCAACAGTTTTCAATCGTGGTGAAAACGTGTCATTGACGTTAAGTCCTCACAACAACAAATATGGTGCTGCAAGGACGGAACCCTCCACCCGGTGGTATTGACAAATGCATACTCTTTTTCTGGGGAGGGGGTGGGCTGCGTTTCGATTCAGTACTGTATCAGTGATGTGCATCTCGTGAGTGAACAAAGAAACGTCTGCAGTGATCGATGAGATGTGTATCTTTTTGGAACAATCTCCGGCAATGACCACGTGTGGTCAAAGCTGAATTCAGAGGCTTCAACCGGGAGTCGGCAACAACTGAGAAAAGGAGACAGCTTGGAAAAGTACGAGTACCACACTGAACCTTCGCCGTTGTCAAACTCCTAACCTGTCACTGCAACCTCCTCTCCAAACAAGTTTCGACCTACGACAGGGTCCGACTGATTCTCTTTGGTCCGTCGTGACTTTCAAGGTGCAATACCGTCACAAGACTCCACGATGACGAATCCACGATGACCTTTGAGTACGCTGGCTTGGTGGGACTCGGTTTCTGCGGCACTCTTGGGGACCCACGAGTCTTTCCTCTGAATCACGAAAGCGTGGAGGTCAAGGTACGAGATCGACTGAACTGATACCACCTCCTTCTCACCATCACCATCCATCTTTGTTTCTCTTCAGAAGGAACAAGCCATTCTGGCACATCATCTGACAGTGACACAACTCCTCACAAGATGCACCAAACACACGCGTCCAGGTCAACTTGCAGCCACCCACTCTTCTCCGGTGCAAGGTTCGGGCAATGGTCCCGAACCAAAGCCTCTGGCCTCGTATGTGAAGTCACCGTCGCCAGTGTTCACCCAGATGTTCAGAGGCTGCCGCATTTGTTCCTCTGCTGTTTTTGGGTGCACACGGATTTCTTGGCAACGCTCGAGACATTTTGGTGATAACTCACTGTCTTTGTGCGGCTGTGATAACAAGGTGAAGAACGATGGATTCTGGCAGCGACTCAGCCTTATTAGTCCATATAACACAAGGATTTGTTCTTGAACGCCACAACCATTGTTCTCGAGACCCATTACCATTTTGTAATGAATGCTTGTTGAAGACTGACAAAGTTAATGAGGCATAAA